>SL_3KL_010_SEDDRAFT_10000380_pt1 | contig 35648 bp, 28 predicted proteins | sample SodLakKL_010_SED_2_FD_10381 | JGI IMG/M metagenome (IMG submission 10381) | reverse complement strand
GAGATCAGAGATCAATTTTGGGCTCAATTCTTCTGACATCATAGTTTGACTATAAAAATAAGGCGGTACCCAATCTAATGAGCCCGCCTTGAATGGAAGAAAAGAATTTGATTACCCGGCTTAGTCTGTCAAATTTGCCGGTACAGTTTGTCGTGAACGGCTGAAGAGTTTCGAAAACTCTTTTTCACGGAACCAGACGAGAATCTTGTCTACATTGATATAAACTACCGGAATCAATATCAGTGTGATCAGTGTTGAAGCCAGCAATCCACCAATCACAACCCGTGCAAGTGCAGCCTGAATTTCACCACCGGCTCCCCAACCGAATGAGAGGGGGAGCAATCCAAGTACAGTAGTCAGGGTTGTCATCAAAATCGGCCTTAATCTGAGACGGCCGGCTTCAATCACTCCTTCAATAACACTCATTCCGCGGTCACGACGCATCAGGTTAATGTAATCAACCAATACAATCGCATTGTTTACTACAATACCAATCAGCATGATGATCCCCATAATGCTCTGCATGTTCAGCGTTGTATTGGTCAAAAGCATCGTAGGAACGATACCAACAATAGCCACCGGAACTGCAAACATCACGATCAGGGGATCCACAAAGCGTTCAAATTGTGCAGCCATCACCATATAGATTAAAAACAGTGCCATCAGGATCGACATGATGAAGTCTTGCTGTGCCCGCTGTTGTTCTTCGTATTCACCACCGTAGGTTATCGAGAATCCGCTCGGCAGGGTTATACCTGCAATTTCGGCCCTGATTTTTTCAACAGCTTCACCAAGCGGAACTCCAGCCTCAAGGTTAGCAGTGATATTGGTTACCCGCTGTCCGTTAACACGATTGATCGCTGTTGGCCCTCTTGCCGATCGTTGTTGAATAACCGTTGAAACGGGTATAACTTCACCTGTAGCTGTTGTAACAGATATATTATCCAGGTCAAGGGTGCTCATTCTGTCTTCCTGCCGTAAACGAACCATAATATCGTACTCTTCACCAGCTTCCCTGAAGAGTCCTGCCCGGCTGCCACCAATGTTTGTTTGAATTGCCTGGGCAACCTCACGCACAGTGAGTCCAAGTTCGGAGATCAATTCACGGTCGAAATAGATATTCTGTTCCGGCCTTCCTTCCTGCCTGTCAGACCTGACACCTCTTACTTCGGGTATCCGTTCCATACGATTTCGAATCTGGTCGGCTATTTCATCAGCCCGCTCAAGATCATATCCTCTCAGTTCAAGCTGTACGGCTTCGTCATCATCTTCACCTCCGCCACCGCCAAAAATTCTTCTGAGAATCCATAATCCAGACTGTGCCCTTACACGAACGGTTCCGCCCGGAATGATTCCTTCCAGTTTTGATCTTAGCTCATCGGCAAGATCGTATGAGTTGATCGTTCGTTGTGTTACATCCACAAGGTCCAAATCAATTCGTGCTCTGCCGGGACGTACATCCGTTGTGATATATTTAACCTGGTCCATCGGAGTCAGTGCTCTAACCCTGGTCTCAAGCTCTTCCAGGTATTGGCTTGCAATTGTAATATTCAATCCTTCGGCAAGATGGAAATCAATTCTTACATTGTCTGCTTCTGTCTCCGGGGCAAGTTCGACTGGTATGTATTTCCACGTGTAAAATGCGCCGCCGAGAAGAATTACCGTTACACCAAATACGACATACTTTTTTTGGATGGCATTTCTGAGAATACCTGCATAGGTATATTCGAATTGTGCAAATTTCTTCTGGAACCATCCTTTATCCTTTTCAGTCAGTTCCGAATCCGGTTTGATTGTCATGAATCGGCTCGCCAGCATCGGTACCAAAGTTAATGCTACGAGAAGGGAACACGCGAGAGCGAAAACCACGACAAGTGCAAGTTCCTGGAATAAAGTTCCCGTAATGGTCTGCATAAAAACGACCGGAAGGAAAATAACCGATGTCGTAAGTGTTGATGCGATAATTGCACCACTAACCTCTTTTGTCCCAATCAAGGCGCTTACCTTACGATCCTTACCCTCGCTGCGCAGCCGAACAATGTTTTCAAGAACTACAATAGCGTTGTCAACAATCAGGCCTACACCAAGAGCAAGCCCTCCAAAACTCATTTGATTCAGTGTCAGATCATTAAAATAGAGCAGCCCGAAGGTGGCGATAATAGATATCGGGATGGAAAGTGCTATAATGAAAGTGGTTGACCCGTTTCGAAGGAATATGTAAAGCACAAAAATTGCAAGCAGGCCTCCCCAGATTGCGGCTTGTTGAACATTATCAATGGAATTCTGTATGAATTCACTTTGATCGGTAATCATCACAAGGTTGATATCAGACCGCTCACTGTTAATTCTCTCAATCTCTCGTTGAATACCGGCAGAAACAGCTACCGTATTGGCACCGGTCTGCTTACGGATTCCCATCCGCACCATCGGTTTTCCATCAAGATGAACAACCCTGTTCACATCCTGGAAAGTATCCTCCACTGTGGCAATATCTCGAACCCTGATTGGATTACCATCAATTCGTGTAATGATTGTATTTGAGATCTGATCAATTGAATCATATTCACCGAGGGTTCTGACATAAAGCTCATTCAGCCCGTCATTAACATTACCACCGGGAAGGGTCTGGTTTTCAGCAGCAATAGCGTTCTGTACCTGAGCAGCAGAAAGGCCACTTGCTATCAATCGGTCGCGTTTCAGATTCACCCTGATTTCGCGGTAGACACCACCCCAAATATCAATAGCACCTACTCCGGGAACCTGTTCTATCTCTTTGGCAATATCCCTGTCCAGTATCCGGGTTAGTTCATCCATTGGCCGATCCGACTGTGCTCCAAGAATCACAATTGGAGAGTCGTTCGGGTCGAATTTCCGGATCCTTGGCGGATCGGCTTCATCCGGTAAACTATTTCTTACCCTGTCAAGAGCTGCCCGTACGTCATTTGCCGCTTCATCCAAATTCACCCCTTGAGTAAATGTCAGGCTAACAGAGCTTTGCCCCTCGGATGATCGTGATCGTATCTCTTCGAGGTTTGCTACACCCGCAATCGCATTCTCAATGCGGTCAGTGATAATATTTTCTATCTCTTCCGGCCCGACATTCGGATAGCTTACCTGCACATTTAATCGTGGAAATTCAATCGGAGGTAAGAGATCAACCGGCAGGTATCGAAAGCCTGCGATACCCAGTGTGATTACAATTAAGTAGACCATCAATGTTGCGATCGGTCGTTTTACAGAGATATCTGTCAATCCCATGGCTTTGTATTAATCGTTTTAAGTGTTAGGAAAGAAAAATTGGTTACTGTACTGTTCCGGCAATGTCCTGGATCATGATTCGTTCCAGAAGATCCTGTGGTTGTGTGCGCTGCATGGTGATGATTCTGTCCCAGGTTGCAGCGCGAATTCTTACCCGGTTATCATCAGAGCCAACAAGGAGCCCCTGTCCAACGGTTACAATCCAATCACCACTATTTACACCGACAACACCAACGGTTTCACGTCCTTTTGCAATAATCTGTACGCGCCGGAATTCCAGCTCTGTCGGGTCACTTAACGGCGGAGGGTTATCTGAATCTACCTCAGTGATAGGTTCCATTTCAGTTCCAAAAAATGGAGCAACATATATGCCCTGTTCGCCGGTTCTCGGATGCTGATAAATTGCACTTATGGGTACTATTGTAGCTTGTTCGGATTCGCCATAGAGAATGTCAACCGTCACAAACATACCCGGCATCAGTAATCCGGAATCATTAGGAATATCTATTTCACCCTGTGTGCTGAAGCTGCCCTGTGATAAAAACGGTGAAATTCTTGCAACTTCACCATACAGTAGTGTATCTCCGATGGTCTCAGAAAAAATGACTGCTGTTTGGCCGATACTAATATTGCGGACCATATTTTCAGTCAGACTTACAATCACTTTAGTATTATCAACATCACCTACTGTAAATAGCAATGTATTGTTATTGGCCTGCATCCCGACTTCGGCATTTCTGCCTCCTACGATACCTGAAATGGGTGACCGGATAATCGTTCTGTTAAGTTCATCCTGACGTTCAGCCATCGTTGACCTTGCCTGATCAACTTGTGCTTGTGTAAGCTCGAGTGTTGCTTCAGCAGATTGAACCTGAAGTTCAGCCCTTTCAAGCTCCACTTCACTGATTAGATCTCGCTCTGCAAGTGTTTGTTGCCGGCGCAGTTCATTTCGTGCTTCATTCAAACTCGCCTCAGCCTGACGCATTTGTGCTTCATTTATTCTCAGGCTTGCTCTTGACTGTTCAAGTCGCTCACGATATTCATAATCTTCGAGTCGTACCAGGGGATCGCCCTGCTGGACATAATCACCGTTCTGTGCATACACTTCGACAATAGGTGAATTGATACGAGGATGGATAGCAACCTGGTTGCCGGCCCTTACAATTCCGCTTAATCTCTCTTCAAGCGGCAATGAACCAAACTGCGCCTGGACAGCCTCTACAGATGGGATTACCCTGTTATTAGAATTAAAATTATTTTCATCGCCAGAACCACAGGCTTGCAAAGCCATCATTAAAGCGAATAGGAAAGATATAGTTATCGTAGTTCTCATTATTATTTATTTATACCGGGATGTTTAAATGCCCTGTTACATTGTATTTACAGGCAAGTGCATCATTGCAACGCTTTATTATCGCTAATTAATTCAGATGCAGTTGTAAAACGTTATAAAAAATGTGCAAATATTTAACTTCAAGAACGGTTACACTGGTAAAAAGATTTCTTCGTTTACAAGTTTTTATAGATGATGTAATCGATTAGTTTGTTTATTTCATTATGGATTCTGTTACCCACATTGCACTTGGTGCGGTCATCGGTGAGGCGAAACTTGGACGTGAGGTTGGTTATAAAGCGGCACTTTGGGGTGCGGCGATCAGCACGTTCCCGGATCTGGATGTGCTCTTAAACCCATTCCTTGACTCAGCGCATCAACTTCGATTTCACCGTGGTTTTACTCATTCATTTGTATTTCTGTTATTGGCTTCACCTGTTTTTGGCTTGCTGATTCAGCGGTTTCACAGGGAAAAATATGATATCGGGTGGAAACCCTGGGCATGGGTAGCATTCTGGTCATTACTTAGTCATATCCTTATTGATGTGACGACCAGTTATGGTACTCAGATTTTTGAACCATTCAGCAGCTACCCTGCTACGATCGATTCCATGTTTATTATCGACCCTTTTTATACATCACCATTAATTGCCGGTATCATCATCTCATTACTGCAAAAAAAAGATTCAAAGCTCAGGATATGGGTGCCAAGAGTAGCACTGCTTGTGAGCAGTTTATATATCATGGTGGGCCTTGGAATCAAAGCACATGTAAACCAGGTATTTGATGCTTCATTTAAACAGCAATATGGCAACTATGAAAGGTTAAAGACCATTCCCGGGCCATTCACCAATTTGCTTTGGATGGGCTACATCGAGCGAAATGATTCCATTTATGTCAGCACTTATTCACTATTTGATGATAACTACCATCTCAATTTTAATGGGATTGCAAAAAATTCAAACCTTTTAGAACCCTGGATTGATGATTATCCGGCTGATGTGTTAAATTGGTTTTCAATGGGATATTACATAATGGAAAAATCAGGAAATGAGCTTTATCTGCACGATCTCAGATTCGGGCGAAGTGATTTTTGGCTTAGCCATAATGCCGATTTTATCTGGACGAATCGTTTTATCTTTAATGAAGACAGTACCAATGTAGTCGATTTTGACAGGGCGATACCCATTCTTGATTCTGGTGTGGATAACAGAGAACAGATCTGGAATCGATTTTTAGGTATAAAACCGGATTAACCCAAAATTGTCATTGGAACAATGATCCCGACGATCGCGTCGGGATCCGAAGGGCCCGTAAGGCATAAAAGCTCTAACGGCTTCTTTGGGATTAAATCAAAAAAAATGTTGTAAAATTGATGTAACTTTTAATCGTTAATTTGAAAAATGCAGTTTGTGAATTATGAGACGAAAAATCATTATCGGATCCCTGATTACGGCATTTATCATAGCGTTTCTCTATATCTCGCTAAACCAGATTACACCACAGGAAATTGAAAATGCACCGGATTGGGTTCCGCTTGAATCAGCCATATCACAATTACAAACAGTAGAATCAGACCGGCTGATACTGATAGATATCTATGAAGTTGGTTGTCGATTTTGCCGTCAGATGGAACGGGAGGTTTACCCATCAGAATCAATCCGTACCTTAATTGACCGGAGTTTTATTCCTGTTAAAATTAACGGTAATTCTGATAATACTGTCGTTTACCAGGGTGAAACAATGACTGAACAACAGTTTGCCAACAAAATGGGTCTCACAGCATTTCCGTTCACCGTAGTTCTTGACGCAGATGGAAATGTACTGAGAACCAGAAGAGGTTATATGGGAGTTGCCGAATTAAGCAGGTTTCTAAACGACGCCCTGAGAGAAGTATAGGATTTAAATGACTCCTGTAATATACTGCCCAGTAACCCTGCGGTTTAAGAAATCGAAGCCTAATCACCTTTATAAGAACTAAAAATTAAAATTTAACGTTAAGCATTCAATCTTCTTGTATTCAGCCTGAGATTGAAAAAAGTTAGTTTTCATCAAGACTATTGTCAATAAAAGCTCTACCCCTAATTAAAAGTAATATTCATTATGAGACCCCCATTAATCAAGTCACCTGAAGTATGGATACGTACGTTTACTCTGCTGTTCGCAATACTTCTTTTCAATTCAATAGTAATTGCACAAAGCGGGTTAACCCCGGATGATGTAGCAAAGATTAAAACGGTTACAGGAGCCGTCTTATCTGAAGATGGTAACCATGCCGCCTACACGATCAGTGTCCCGGCTGATCCGTTTGAAGAAAACAGGCCAAACCGAACCGAGTTACATGTTCTCGAAATTGAATCGGGAGAAACACGACCTTATTACAGTTCAACTCCCATCGGATCTGTTGACTTCCGTCCGGGTCATAACAGTATCACATTTCTAACGTCAAAGGAAGGGGATGCAACGCGTTCACTGTACGAGCTGCCATTAAATGGAGGAGAGCCAACGAAATTATTTTCATTCCGTTCCAATATTCTTACTTATGAATGGGCAAATGACGGTAATCACCTGGCTTTCACTGCACATGAACAATTACGTGCTCCTGAAACCGAACTGCCTTACCAGCCGGATATTTTTGAGGAAAATATACCAAACCGACACGGTTTTATCACAAACGTTAGAAACAGGGATCATTCTCCATACCGTATCAATGTAGATGGCACAATATACATGATGCAATGGAGCCCGGATGACAGTAAGATTGCCTTAAGTGCGGCTCCGACTCCGAATGTCGACGATATGTATATGTTTCAACGGGTTTTTGTTACGGATTACAGTACGGGGGATGTAGTGGCCGAAATCAATAATGAAGGAAAGATTGGCCAGATTGAATGGAGTCCCGACGGAAACAGGCTTGCTCTTCGTGCCGGCAGGGATATCAATGATCCCATTGACGGCAGAATCCTGATTGTATCAGCAAGAGGAGGAGTACCTCAGATTATTGACCGTGATTTTGAAGGGAAATATGAACAAATAGCCTGGAATGAAAATAATCGTATTCATTTCCTTGCAAGTGAAGGAGTTCTGAGATCATACGGGGCAATTCAGCCTGATGGTTCCGGTAAAGAATATATTGTTGAACCAGGAGATTTGATTATGGGTTCATTTCAGAAATCCGGTGATCAAACCACCCTGTTCACAGCCAGTACAATGAATCATCCGAATGAAGTTTTTGTATTAGGCCCAAATGAAAACCAGCCCAGGCGTATGACTGTAACTAATCCCTGGCTGAATGAAGTGGAATTGGGACGGCAGGTGGTTGTGCGTTACCAGGCCAGAGATGGTGAGTTTGAAATTGAAGGGATGCTTATCTACCCGGTTGATTATCAGAGTGGTGATCGAATACCGCTGATCACCCAGGTTCACGGAGGGCCTGAAGCTCATTATAGCAATGGCTGGCTCACCAGTTATTCGATGCCGGGGCAGATGGCTGCGGCAAAAGGATATGGTGTTTTCTATCCTAATTACCGGGGAAGCACCGGACGGGGGATTGAGTTCGTGCACAGCAGCCAGGCGGATCTTGCCGGTAAGGAGTTTGATGATATAGTGGATGGTGTGGATTACCTGATTGAGCGGGGAATCGCTGATCCGGACAGAATTGGGGTTACCGGAGGATCATATGGCGGATATGCCTCTGCCTGGATGAGTACATACTATTCCGAGCGTTTTGCAGCATCCGTTATGTTTGTTGGAGTCAGTAATAACCTTTCAAAATGGGGTACAAGTGATATACCGGAAGAACTCTATCTGGTGCACTCCCGTGAACGTATGTGGGAATCGGATGATAAGTGGATGGATTACCTTAGGCGCAGCCCGGTTTATTGGGTGGATCGCGCCCGGACACCGATCCTTATCATGCATGGTGCAGAAGATACCCGTGTACATCCTGCCCAGTCGATGGAGTTATACCGGCACTTGAAAGTAAGACGGCCTGATGTTCCTGTTCGATTAGTATTTTACCCTGGAGAAGGCCATGGTAATATAAATTCGACTGCCAGGTATGATTACACACTTCGAATGTTTAACTGGTTTGATACTTACCTGATGACAGGTGATTCAGAAGTACAGATCCCGGATTGGGATATGGCATCGCCCTGATTTATCCCTCACTCTTTGTCCCTCTCCCGCCGGGAGAGGGATTCTTTTGAATAAATTCAAAAGTTTTTTGTAAGCATTTCCAATTGATTCGATCATACATAAATAAATGCTATGTTTTATGATCGAAAATCCAAAAATTGTCATTGAGCATATCAAAACTGTCGCAGAATTACTCAATAGGAATATCAATCAATAACTTTCTCAGATTGGGTTAGATGACGGACCCTCTTCGTAAATCGATCTATCGGTCCATCGGTCTATCGTAAATCAAGCTTTAAGGATGACTATATTATGAAGAGCTGGAGGGTGGAACGAGATAGAATCGACTGGTCCTCTCCCAGTGGAAGAGGGACAGAGGGTAAGGGAATCTACTGAATCACCAACTCCGCCCGGAACCTTGGTTCCTGGTGCCGTTCAAGGTAATAGGTGAACTGGCCCGTCTCTTCATTGACTTCCATCATCCATACATTCGTTGCAGCTTCAGGTAATATTTCGGCTGTATAGCTGTCAGCAGGGAAAAATTGCTGCGTTGAGGTACCACGATCATCAGCGTAACCGCCATAGCCGGTCAGCACATCCTCATCAGCATCCTCCCCGGCATGATCGTGATACAGGTGCAAGCCCGCTTCTCTTTTTTCGAGAATCCAGGTAGCATGCCATGTATCGCCGCCATCACGGTAAAGGTCGATTTCAATCATTTGATCATCACATGCTGAAATCATCGCTCTTAATCCGGTTCCAATTAATGTATGCTCCGGATCATCAGGATATACTCCTTCACCTATAAAAGTTTCTCCACAATAGGATGAAATTGTCTCAAAAAAAGCTTCTCTGGGTTCCTGATCTACATAATTTTCACAGCTAATGAAAAATAAACTGCAACAAATCATCAAAAATATCTCTTTTATATACATGGGATAGTAAGTGGTTATTTTGTAATTGATTATAAAGTACTCAAAACCCTTTTTAATTTTAAATCCGTCTGTTTTTTTAAATTTTAAAAATAATCAGGGTGAGTAATTCTGGTTTAAGGAAAAATCGAGGAGGCCGTCATGTTTGTTTTTAAAAAATGGATGCTCTATATCGTGTTGTTAATTGTATTGATTTTAACCGCACCAGATATAGAAGCTCATGAAAGAAAAGTACAGCAAATATTAATGAGTTCTGCCGAGACAACAGAAGTCGTTCAGGTGTCATTAAATGAAAATTCAAATCTGACCTATCACAATATATTTGTATTTACCTATACCAAACATAACCGAAGGGTGCTCACTTTCGGTGCGCTTGGCATGGTTTTTAATGTCGGCGGCTGATTCTTACCGATGAATCGGGTTTAATATCCGATTCCCTGTTTCATTTCTTCTGATACAGGATTAACTTTTGTTCATGGCAGAGCAAATAGAAACTTACAAACTGGGGAAGGTGAGGGTTATTATTACTAAAACGGATGATCCAAACCGATATCACGTGGAGTGTAATGATGGCATTTACAGGTCAGAGTTTACAGTACGAAAGTATGAATATCAGTACTATAAAAGACATATGAACCAGAAGATTAAAAATGCTTACCAGGCGGAACATGAAAAGTGATCCATAGTAACTCTACAGATGGCCGGCCTATCAACAGAATCCCCTCTGGGATGGAACCGCAGGATTTGTTCAGGGAATCAATTACCATGAAAATCCGGCTTACATAATCATTCACACCCTTTGTATCGATCTCCTCTCCACGGCTTGTCCGGAATCCCTTCGAACCCTCGATCCTTTACGATTAAGATTCCGGAGTCTGATATATTCAGATTTAACCCAAAATTGTCATTGAAACAATGGCAATTTTGGTTTATAAAATCAGCATGCCATCGCCAAAAGAGTAAAATCGATATTTCTCTCTGATTGCATGTTCGTATACCCGGTGCATCTCCTCAAATCCCATAAAGGCAGCTACCAGCATAAGTAAGGTACTTTTTGGAAGGTGAAAGTTTGTGATCATAGAATGAACAGCCTTGAATTGATAGCCAGGCTTAATAAAAATTTCTGTTTCCCCGCTGCCGGCTGAAAATTTACCATCCGGATCTGTCGCTGACTCCAGTACACGAATACTCGTCGTTCCAACTGCCGTAATATGTTGTGACTGATTCAAATTTGTAGCTGTATCTTCACTCATCCGGTACCACTCACTGTGCATTTTGTGATCCTCAATTTTATCCGTTTTCACTGGTGCAAAGGTGCCCAGCCCTACGTGAAGGGTAATCTCTTCCCAGCCAAAACCGGCAGTTTTCAGCCGGTTGATGAGTTCACCGGTAAAATGCAATCCGGCCGTTGGAGCCGCTTTACTGCCTTTGTCGCGGGCATAAACCGTTTGGTATTCATCAGAGAGGGATTCATTCTGCTCAATATAGGGAGGAAATGGTGTGACACGATAGGGATCATAAATAGAACTATTTAATGAATGGTTCAAACGCAATGTTCGTATGCCATCGTCAGCAACCTGAATTACTTCAGCTTCAACAGACTCTGTAAGCTTCAACTTTTCCCCGATGCGAAATTTTTTCCCGGGTCGTACAAGGGCTTCAACGATATGATCATTTATTGTATTGATGATAAAGATCTCTCGCGCCCCCTGGTCAAATAATAACCGGCATTTTTCAACCTTGCTGTTATTCACAACAAGGGTTGTATCCGGATGCAGATATTTATCCAAATGATAGAAATAGTCATCTCTAATTGTCTGATCGTTACGATTATAGATCAATAATCTGGAATGATCACGCGGATGAGCCGGTTTTTGGGCGATCAGTTCTTCCGGAAGGAAATAATCGAAATCACTTAGTTTAAATTGCAACAGGGATAAAACTTTTGATATTCATAAAATTAAAAAGCCTGTGATCTGATTAATTTTACATCAAATTTCACAGGCTTTGCAGTATCCCTTAAAAATATGGAATTTTATTCATATTTCACTGTACATCCATAGGGGGTATTGGTTGTAATTTCAATCTCCTCTCCATTCAATGCACTCGTCATAGCTGCTTCAACGTAATTAAATGCTCCGTCAAGGTCAGCGGGGCGTGCAGTTGGCCTGTCATCTATAGCACCATTATAGAGAAGCGTCCCGTCCGGGCCAATGATATACATCTGAGGTGTTACACGGGCATCATAGGAACGGCCCATTGCACTGTTCGTATCTAAAAGTACTGCAGTAGGTGATGCATTTTTTTCTTTCGTTATCTCCTGGGCTTCATCAGGTTCAAGATAACCCTGTGTACCAGGTACTGATGAGATTACAGATAACCAAACAACCCCTTTCTCAGTATATTTTTCCTGTAACCTTTGCATATTACCACCATCATAATGCTTTCTGACAAATGGGCAGTCGTGATTGAGCCATTCGAGGATAATGAATTGGCCTTCATAGTCGGAAATGGAGTGTGTATTTCCGTATGCATCAGCGACTTCAAATGCAGGTGCAAGCTCACCGACAACAGCGCCGGTTCGTTCATTTTCTGCTGTCATATTGATCGCTGTTAATGCAGCTACAAATAATACTGACAGTAATTTTATGTTTTTCATCATGATTTATGTTTTTGGTTAATGGTGATACAGTCTGTATGGTATAATCAGTTACTGCTGACTTGTGTCAATGTCTGTTGCCCGGATATTTCATTGAGTGCATTCAGTACAATTCCCGGACTTAATATTTCCGGAAGAATCATCGGTTCAGAATTGGTACCGTTATAAAGAACATATAAGGGCACTCCATTTCTGCCATACGATTCAAGTGCACGGGTTATTTCCGGATTCCGGTTTGTCCAGTCTGCTTTGACCATTACAACATCAAGGTCATTGAATTTTTGTTTTACTTCCGATGAGCTGAATATGATCCGCTCATTTGCTTTACAGGTAATACACCAGGCCGCGGTAAAGTCAATAAATACGATCCGGTCCTGTTCCCTGTAATCACTGACAAGTTCCGTGGAGAAATTCTGCCATTCTACCCCATAAGAATTTGACGATGATGATGTACCGGGTTCCATCGGATCAGCCGCCGCAGAAAACAGCAATCCGCCGATCATTAAAAATGCAGCGATGGACCGGCTTACCAGGCGGGTTGTGGAACTGATTTTGAAATGATGCCAGCGGTGAATGATCCAGATTCCAATAGAAAACAGCAGCAGGCCAACCATCAGCCGTGTTAAACCGTCTATCCCCACCTGCTGGCCGAATACCCACATCAGCCAAATTGCTGTTGCAAAAAGCGGGAATGCCATCACTTGTTTAAAGGTTTCCATCCAGTCACCTGATTTCGGCAGGTATTTCATCAATGGCGGGAACATAGACAGTAACACATAAGGAGTTGCCATACCCAGGCCTAAGACGAGAAATACCAGAAGGGCTGTAACAGCAGGTAAAGTTACTGCAACTCCCAGGGCGGTTCCCATAAAGGGGGCTGTACAGGGAGTTGCCAGTACGGTAGCCAGTATTCCACTGAAAAATGACCCGCGTAAGCCCTCGTTGGTACCAGCCTTGCCAGCAACATTTATCAATGAATTCCCTATTTCAAAAACACCCATCAGGCTTAAACCCAACCCAAACATCAAAAATGTCATAAATGCGATAAAAGCCGGATTCTGTAACTGAAATCCCCATCCAAGCTCCTGGCCGCCAGCCCGCAATCCAAGGAGCAACCCGGCTAATACCAGAAAAGAGAGCAATACCCCTATACCAAACATCAGTCCGTGTAACCTGACCTGGCCGGGTTTATGGCCCGACATTTCCATGAAGTTCATGATCTTTATGGATAAAATCGGAAAGACACACGGCATCAGGTTCAGGATCATTCCACCAAGAAATGCAAATCCAAGAATAATCAATAATCTTGCCGATAACGGTGAATCTGCTGCTGAAGCGAGAAAGCCATCATCTTGTTCTTCTCCGATCGTAACATCCACGACCATCGCTTTAATTCGTCCTTCCTGATCCCAGCCATCCGGGTTATAAAGAAGCCCCCATAATCGTTCAATATCACCCGATTTATAAGTTGATTTCTCAAGCTGCATAGTAAGGGTGTTACCATCTATTTCATAAGGCTGATCTGCGCCATTCTCAATCTCTCCCTCTTCCTTGGCAAAGTAAATGACTTCCTGATAATCCGGAAGTTCGAAAGCATCGGTTGAAAGTTGTAACGTTGCTGTACGCCCGCTGAAAGAAGCAGATGCATTCCAATAATCAAGTTTTACCGGAAGTTGCTGTCTGGTTTCTGAAAAAATATCCTGCCACCTTTCATCGTACTCCACGTCGGAGGCAGTTGCAGTTAAGGTTAATTCGATATCAGCAAATTCAGGAATACAGATCTTTTCACAGATCAGCCAGTCAGCCTGAGTCATCAGGGTAAACTCTTCTCCGTCTGCCAGGTGTTCAGGAGCTGTTGCCTCCATCATAAATAATTTCTCGCCATGATATCCATAGCTGGTGAGCCCCGAAACATCGATCCATTCCGGGTAAGGCCATTGAATCTCACCGATCTCAAAACCTTCAGGATTCATCCATTCAAGGAGCAATGGCATTCCCGAATCCCCTGGATTTCTCCAGTACACATGCCACCCTTCCCGCAAATCCATGCGAACACCGATCCAGAAAGTTTCACCCGGCTGAACCGTTTTCTGTTCCGATATCAGTTCGACTTCTGCATTTTCTGTTCTTACTGGATCAGCTTCTAAAACAGAAATCAGAGTAAAGAAGAATAGTATCGCAGTGGTTAATATAGTTCTCATTTATTTTAAGGCTAACTAATTGTTTTAAAGCGATAAAACTGAATATGAATTAAATTATTTTATTATTCTATCCAAATGACATTTTTTTACAATAGAATAACCACCGTTTTAGAATCTTAAATTAAGTGTGAAGCCAGGACTGCCAGGGATTCATCTGAACAAATGCACGTGATGACAGAACCATGATCATCAGTATGAAACTTACTTTCATATGGCAGTACCTGCTTTTAACCCAAAAAAGGTCTATCGACTTTTTTGGGTTTATATGATTTATCTATTTACAACATTTAACTCTTGAAAGTAAAAACCATACCGAAACTGAATAAGAGATCTGCAATATCATTATGAAATATTGTGGATCAGGAAGGCATACCGGAACCGGAAGATGCTTCGAAACTTTTCCAGGTTAAATTTTAATTTCTGTCCCGAGAATTTTTTTAACATGAGAAACGATGCCATCAGGCCCTATACCAACCTCATCATGAAGTTCCCGCTGGGTTCCATGTTCAACGATTTTATCCGGAACTCCCATAATGGTAACCGGTACACGTACGGATTTTGAAATGATATATTCTGCTATAGCGGAACCGAATCCTCCAAGCCGGGTTGCATCTTCGATCGTGATGATGTGACGATACCGGAGGAGTAATTCATCAATCAATGCTGTATCAATAGGCTTGGCAAATCTCATATCATAATGCCCGATTTCTATTCCATCGGTCAATAACTGACCGGAGGCTTCAATCACGTATTTGCCAATCGGGCCAAAACTGAGGACTGCAATTTCCTCACCTTCCCTGACACATTGGCCTTTTCCGATTTCGATCTCACGAAAGCCATCCCGTACCTCCATTCCGGTCGCTTTTCCACGAGGATATCGTATAGCCCATGCAGCTTCTTCATGTTTTGAAGCTGTGTACATCATATCTCTCAGCTCTTGTTCATTCAGAGGAGAAGAAACGATCATGTTTGGTACAGCTCTCAGGTAAGAAATGTCATAAAGCCCGTGATGGGTCGGGCCGTCTGCACCAACAAGGCCGGCACGATCTATGCAGAAGACGACCGGTAATTTTTGGATGGCTATATCATGAATAACCTGGTCGTAAGCACGCTGTAAAAAAGTGGAATAAAGGGCGGCAAACGGTTTCTTCCCTTCGGTTGCGAGGCCAGCAGCAAAAGTAACCGCATGCTGCTCAGCGATTCCTACATCAAATGCCCGTTCCGGGAACCTGTTCATCATTGGCCACAGGCTCGACCCACTTGGCATTGCAGGGGTTATCCCGACAATTCGTTCATCTTTTTCAGCCAGTTCTACCAGTGTATCCCCGAAAACGTGTTGATATTTTGGGATCTCCCCCGTTTTAACAGCTGGTGCCAGTGACCTTCCTGTAATCTTGTCAAACGGGCTACTCGATGCGTGCCATTTGGTTTGCTCTCGTTCAGCAGGTGCAAATCCTTTGCCCTTTACCGTTACGATATGCAGCAATTTTGGGCCTGACACTGTTTGGAGGTCCTCCAGGTGCCTGCGAAGCGAATCAACATTATGACCGTCAACAGGACCGTAATACTTAAAACCGAGTGCCTGGAAGAGGGCACCGGGGGTGATGGCAGCCGTAATTGCTCTTTCAAGTTTCGAAGCGACAGTTCTCATTTTATCACCTGCCTTTTTGAAATGGCCAAGCAGGTCATAAATTTCATCCCGCATCTTGTTAAACGTTTTGCTGGTTGTGATTTCAGCAAGATATTCTTTAAGTGCGCCCACATTCGGGTCGATCGACATGCAGTTATCGTTTAGAATAACCAGCATATCACTGTCCAGGGCTCCGGCATTATTCATGCCTTCAAAAGCGAGACCTGCAGTCATAGCACCGTCGCCGATTACAGCAACCACTTTTTTGTCGGATTTATTGAGGTCCCGGGCAACGGCCATCCCGAGTGCCCCGGAAATAGACGTGCTTGAGTGTCCCACCCCGAAAGTGTCATATTTGCTCTCAGATCTTTTCGGAAACCCGGAGAGTCCTTTGTATTTACGATTGGTATGAAATTGATCTCTTCGGCCTGTCAGGATTTTATGTCCATAAGCCTGATGCCCGACATCCCAAACGAGTAAATCATCAGGTGTGTTGTAGGTGTAATGCAGTGCAACGGTTAGTTCAACAACCCCGAGGCTTGCACCAAAATGGCCTCCATAGACAGATACGGTTTCTATGATATAATCACGCAGCTCATCACAAACTTCCTGAAGTTGAGAAGGATTCAATTTTTTTAAATCATCCGGAGAGTTGATCCGGGAGAGCAACGGTCCTGCTTTAATTTTTTTAAGATCCATAAAATTTCCTCAATCAGGGGATTCTGTATCAGCGTCTGATTCCGGGCCGGTATTAATTTTTTCTATCCTCAAAACGGCATCCTCAAGTGTTTGGGAACAATACCTGGATAGTTTCATCCCCTCTTCATACAGTTGAATGGATTCTTCAAGGGTAACATCAGGATTTTCCAGTTTCTCAACGATTGATTCCAATCTACGTAAAGCCTCTTCAAAGCTCTGTCGTTCCGTCTTCGGCATTATCCGGGATTTTCTTTTTTTAACAAATGAATTTAACCCTTCATTTCCTTCCTTTCAAACCCAGTTTATATTTTGATTCAGCCGGGGAGATCTGAGATCGAGTAATCTAAGATCAGAAATCAGCGGTATTTAACATCGTATCCATCTGAAATAAAAACGAGCGCTCCTGACAGACTGGTGTAATAAATTCTATCTGTATAATTTTTCAACCGGGCTACTGCTTCAGGGTGTGGATGGTTAAACCTGTTCTGAAATGCCAATGAAGTTGCAGCTTTTTGGGGCGATACAGCTTCAAGAAATGGATAGTGTGAGCTTGTCCGGCTGCCATGATGTCCCACTTTCAGGAAATCTGATTTCAGAAAATCACCATAAACATTCACAATTCGATCTTCCTGTTGTCTTTCTGCATCACCGGTAAACAGAAATTTTGTTTTATTGAAAATCATTTTAACAACAACAGAATGATCATTTGGGTTGGAATTGTAAACCCTGCCGTCGGGGCCCAATACAAAAAATCTTATTGCTTCATCAATACTCAATATATCTCCTTTTCGTACCGGCCGATACTCGATTTCTTTTTCTGCTACTTTTTCGCTGTATCTGCGAAATAATTCAGAGTCGTAATCATACCCGCAGTAATAAATGACACCTACCGGCATTTGTTCAAGTATTGCCGGCATACCGCCAATATGGTCAGCATGAGGGTGTGAAAGTATTACAGCATCCAGTTCTTCTATCTGATTCGATTCAAAATATGGCAGCAGTACACGCTCACCGCTGTTTCCCAGTGGGTTCCAGCGACCTGCATCAATTAGAACGTGTTTCCCATTTGGAGTTTCAATATGAATAGCATCTCCCTGGCCAACATCCAAAATAGTTACCGTTAAGTGAGAAGGTTGTAGGTTTAAAACCAGCTTTTGTATAGACATCAATCCAAAAATCAACAACACCAGGATCAGATATTTCGCCCTTAGTTTTGGTATTTTCAGAGAAGCAATAAAACCAATAATGCATACCCATAGCAAAAATAAAACAGGGCTTTCAATGCTTGCTGTAATCCAGCTTTTGTCCCAATTACCCAGAAATGAGGCGATAAATCCGATCCACTTGAATGCCAGGATATTTGGAGTATTTAAAAAAGTCATATTCAAATCAGCCAATGGCAGCATCAGAAAGGAACCCGGAACAACAATTGACAAAACCGGAACGACAAGAGCATTGGCAACCGGTCCGATGATGGAAAACTCTCCGAAATACCATACCAGCAGGGGATATAATCCGAGCTGTACAATGAATGATACCAGCACGACCATCAATAATTTTCCTCGGTTGGTATACCTGATATTTTGAGGGATTACCTGTTGTGAAACAGGCATCAATAGCAGAATTACAAAAACTGCTCCGAAAGAAAGCTGAAACCCAATTTCAAAGAGCTGTAACGGATTGATGACCAGTAGAATAAATGCAGATACGCCCATCAGGTTCAATGAATCATTCATTCTTTTCAGAAGTTTTCCGGCACTCAACAACCAGGCCATGAGTGATGCACGACTCACAGAGGCACTGAAACCGGTCAAACCTGCGTAAATGAGCAGTATAAGAGATAACAATATTAATCCTGCGATTCTTCCGTATCTCCATTGCCACAACCATGGAATCAATAACCAAAATGGAGCGACGATAAACCCGACATGCATTCCGGAAACAGCCATGATATGTGATAATCCCGCCCTGGCAAAATATTGTTGTTCCTCCCTGTCAAGTTCCTGTCTGTGTCCGGTTAACAATGCCTTTGCAAGAGGTGCCGTATCTTCATCAAAAATAAGGTCAATCCGGTTATGTACAACAGATCGCAGAGCGCTCCAGCTCAGCCATGTTTGTTCTCTTTCGGTTACTTTTGCAGATACTAATTCACCGTGTAAAAAAATCCCCTGCCTGTTGAGAAAGGCTTTGTAATCAAACTGACCCGGGTTTGTCGGTTTCTGCAAACTAAACAATCTGACTTCTGCCTGAATAAGGTCACCAGGCAAAAAATTGCTCAGGTCTTCTCCTGGTGGAGCTCCATAAACTCTTATAGAAAAATGTTGGTACCACTGGCTTGAGTCAAATTCTGAATGGCTCACATCTAAATCATAATTTACTCTGCCGGAGGTAGATAGCATTCGGTTGGATATCATACCCGTTACATGAAACGCTTCCCATTCGTAGACAGACAATTGTTCAGCAATACTTTTTTGCATATCCGATTTTTCAGTTTGATATGCTTGTCTGGCAGCCCCGAAAAGAAAAATCATGGAAAAATATGCAAGTAAGGCCAGGTTTGACACCCACAGAACATTAACGATCTTGTTGATGCTTTCAAGTGATAACCAAAATGTAATTGTAACCACAAACAGGATTGTCAACTGAATTGAATCCAGTGGTATTATTGCCTGAAGAGCAATACCTGCTCCAAGCAATACAGCCAGTCTGATGGCAGGGTATCGTGGCCATGGAAACCGATATTCATTTCTCTCTCTCATATATCTGTAAGATCGAACCAGGCAGTGATCCTTACAGAAAAATTTGCATGGAAGTGAGTGTCGAAAATCTAATCAGATTGACCGCAAAAAAGCAGAGAAATATATTGATGAAACTGGTTTACTCTTCTCCTTTCAACCCGAGCTTTTTACATATCCCGGCAAGCTGTTTAAGCTCTTTTTTATTTAACACTGAAAATTCTCCCTTGATTTTTTTAAGGTGTTCCGGGAAAAAATTCCTGATAAATGATTCACCTTTTTTTGTCAGGTGAATCATAACAGCTCTTCTGTCATTCGGGTCCGGTTTTCGCTCTACAAGTTCATTTTTTTCAAGGTTGTCGATAACCATGGTGATATTCCCCCCGCTTTTTAGCAATTTTTCACCAATGGATCTTTGATTCAACGGACCAAGATGTAACAGTACTTCAAGTGTGCCAAATTGACTAACTGTCAGGTCATTCTCAGACAGATGTCTGTTGAGGCGATTATTGATGGATTCTGAAGCTCTCATCAGTTTGATGAATGCATTCAGGGTTAATACCTCATCTTCAGAACCTTTGTAATGTGTTCCCATTATTTAATGTCAATTAATTTAACTCTGTTGATCTTATACAAGGACTTTCAACAAAATGTTGCCAATAATTTATTTTCATAGGCATCTTAATTCTCGGCCTTTAAAATCGCGAAGTTTCTTTTCCCGACTTTTAAATGAAATTCACTGCCACTCTCAATCTTCAGTTCAAAATTTTTATCGGTAATTTTCACATCATCCAGGGATACCCCACCCTGTTTCATAAGTCTTTTGGATTCCCCATTACTGGAAGTGAGCCCGGCCTGAGCTATGATATCCAGTAATCTGTGAGTAGAGCCTGGCGGGAAGCTGAGAACATCAGCATCATCCGGAATTTCCTTATTGATGACTGTTTGTTCGAAATACCGGCGCGCTTCATCTGCTGCTGTTTCACCGTGATACATTTGAGTAATATGATGAGCCAATTCATGTTTCGTATTTCTTGGATCGGATTCTGCCTTTTTTTTGTATTCTGGCAACTCCTTTTCATCTATATCGGTAAGCAGTTCATACCAGCTATAAATAAGATCATCCGGAATGCGGAGCACTTTACCATACATATCATTCGGATTTTCATCGATACCGATGTAGTTGTCGTATGATTTTGACATTTTTTGTGAGCCATCTGTACCGACAAGCAACGGCATCATCAGGCAGACCTGGGGAGGTTGATCGTTCTGTTGCTGCAAGTGCCTTCCGACCAGTAAATTGAATTTTTGATCAGTTCCGCCAAGTTCCACATCTGATTTAAGGTGAACCGAATCCTGGCCCTGAGCAAGAGGGTATAGAAATTCATGCAGAGATATCGGTTCATTATTATTGTACCGTTTCGAGAAATCATCCCTTTCGATTATACGGGCAACAGTTAATTTAGAACTGAGGCGAATCACATCCTCGAAATTCATCTCACCCAGCCAATCAGAATTGTACACGATACGAAGTTTATCAAGATCAAGAATTTTACCTGCCTGATCGAGATAACTTTTTGCATTGATGTTTATTTCTTCGGTAGAAAGGGGTGGCCTGGTTTTGTTTTGTCCGGATGGGTCACCAATGAGTGCGGTAAAATCACCAATGATTAATATCGCTTGATGTCCGAGATCCTGGAACTGCCTGAGTTTGCGAAGAATAACAGAATGGCCAAGATGGAGATCCGGGCGGGTCGGATCACAGCCCAGTTTGATCGTAAGTGGTTTCCCGGTTTTTTTCGAGGTTTCAAGTTTTTGGATTAATTCATCTTCAGGTACAATTTCAACAGTACCTCTTTTTATTGCAGTTAATTGATCCTGAACAGAAGGAAAACTCATAATATTAATTTAAAAAATTGGTAAATGTTTGATCGGGTTTGTCTCATCAAGCGTTTCTTCAATTCTGTTGACAAAATTTTCAGTACCGGGAATTGCAGCCGCTACCATGTTAAAAGCTGCCGGAGCAAGCTGTATTACATACGGATATGTTATCGAATCATTACGTGTTTCTTCACCAGGTATTCCGAAACCTGCAAACAGAAGTAACATTGCACTGATAGCAATTGCTGACTTTAACCCTCCAAAAATACTGCCAAATATACGATTGATGATGTTTAATTTTATCAGTTCAAGAAATTTTCGAATTAAAAAAGCGATAGCGAGAACCAAAATGAAAGTAGCTGTAAACATAATCAGGCCGGCAATAAGAGTAACTGTGTCCTCCGGCTGATCAAAATGGGGTATTAGCATTTCTGCGAGTTCATTCATGTATTGAAATGCAATGAAAACGGCAAATATGACGCCAACGATTGTCAGAACCTCCCGCACGATGCCATTTCGATAACCTTGAATGGCAAATACTAAAACCATCAGAAGTATGAATACGTCAAGGAGGTTCATTCTGTATTAACCGGAAAGTTCGTCCTTGACTACTGAACTGATGAGTGAACCTTCAGCTTTGCCTTTGAGGTCTTTCATTAATGCACCCATCACTTTTCCCATGTCGCCCATACCGGAAGCACCGAGCTCATCTATTTTGTTTCTTACGGCAACTCGAACTTCCTCTTCATTCATCATTTTGGGAAGATAGTCTTCAATAATTGCAAGTTCTTCTTTTTCCGATTCAGCCAGGTCTTCACGGCCACCTTTTTCAAACTGCTCGATCGACTCACGGCGCTGTTTTGCAGCTTTCATCAGTACTTCAATTGCCTGCTCATCACTCAGCGATGCTTCACCTCCTTTTCGTTCAGCAATTTCCTTTTCCATTATTTTGGCCTTTAACGAACGAAGTACTCTTAATTTATCTGCTTCTTTGGCCTTCATTGCAGTTTTAATATCGCTTAGAAGTTGTTCTTTTAAACTCATTTGTAACCTTTTTTTTCGAATTTACGCAAAAAAAAAGGTTGTATCCTGACTCTTACAAGGATACAACCTTTAATAATCTTCAAAACCTTCTTGGCAGGTTAATCAGGACTTGTTCTTCTGTATAAAATCTTTTGCTTCCTCCTGGTCAACCATCGCTTCTTTATAAGCGAATTTTCCACGCTCATTTTTTTTGGCAATAATTACCTTCGCCATCTTTCGATGGGTAGCTTTCATCTGTTGTGCCTGTTCTCCAAACGCCTGTTTCTTAGCCATTACTCGTCCTTATTTAATTTCTTTATGTACGGTATGCTTCCGGAGAACCGGGTTGTACTTTTTCATTTCAATTCTGTCCGGAGTGTTTCTTCTGTTTTTAGTGGTGACATATCTTGAACTTCCCGGTTTTTCGGTGCATTCAAGAATCACCTGTATTCGATTTCCTTTAGCCATGATTAAACCTCTTTAAGCAATGTTCCCTTTTTTCTGGCTTCTTTCAATACAGCAGAAATACCTTTTTTGTTGATCGTCCGCAGTGTTTTTGCAGTTACTTTCAAAGTAACCCAGCGATCTTCTTCGGGTATATAAAATCGTCTTTTCTGCAGATTGAGGTGAAAACGGTGCTTGGTCTTATTATTTGCTTTTGAAGACCGATATCCGTTTAATGGCCTCTTTCCGGTTATATCATCTCTGCGTGCCATAAAAATTCACTGTTCATTGATTTTTTTGATAGACCAGAAAATTACCGCTATTCGCAAATAATTTCAACGTTGTTTTCTCAAAAATTATTTGGATATTTAGTCAGCCTGTATAGACCCCCCTTCCCCCTTTTTTTGAACTCTTCAGAATCAAGCAGGACGCGTTATCTCACGCATCCTCAATAAATACCATTCCTTTTTTTGATTTTGCACATATAAGCGGTATTTTTAAGCGTATAAACGGCTATTAATGAAATGAACCAACCCCATTCAAATGGCGAAAAATAAAAGTTCTGACTATAAAGCTTCAAATATTCAGGTTTTAGAGGGTTTGGAGGCTGTCAGGAAGAGGCCATCCATGTATATTGGTGACACCGGCCAGCGCGGACTCCACCATCTAATTAACGAGGTTGTTGACAACTCGATAGACGAAGCCCTTGCAGGATATTGCGATTATCTGAAAATCATTATTCATGAGGATGGATATCTTACAGTTAAAGATAACGGCCGGGGAATCCCCGTTGACGAACATCCAAAGCTAAAACTTCCGGCTGTTGAGGTCGTGCTTACTAAACTGCATGCAGGTGGTAAGTTTGACAAGAATACTTATAAAGTTTCCGGTGGCCTGCACGGTGTGGGGGTAAGTTGTGTAAATGCCCTCTCCGCGTCGTTCTATGCAGAAATTCACAGGGATGGCGAAATTCATGTGATGGAATTTCAAAAAGGAAGAACTGTTACCCAGTTGAAGTCTGTGGGAAAAACAAAAGAAACGGGCACCATTATCAAATTTAAACCCGACCCGGAAATTTTCACCCAGTCAACTGAATTCAAGTTCGACATTATTGCAGACAGAATGCGGGAGCTTGCTTTTCTGAATCCGGAAATCACTATTGATATCCTGGATGAGAGGGAAGAAGATGAAGAGCTCAGGGAAAAAACATTCCATTATGCCGGCGGAGTCAAAGATTTTGTAAGGTTTCTCGATGAAAATCGTGAACCGATGATGAATGAACCGATTTATATTTCCGGTGAAGTAGATATGGTTCCGGTCGAACTCGCACTGCAGTACAATAATTCATATACGGAGAATATATTCTCTTATGTCAATAATATTAATACACGCGAGGGCGGGACTCATATATCAGGCTTCAGAAGAGCTCTTACACGCTGCCTTAAGTCGTATGCAGAAAAGAACAACATCATTAAAAGTAACAGCAAAATTACGATCTCCGGTGAAGATTTCAGGGAAGGACTGACCGGTGTATTGAGTGTGAAAGTTCCCGAACCTCAGTTTGAAGGGCAGACTAAAACCAAACTGGGTAATTCGGAAGTTCAAAGCGCTGTTGAAATTGTTGTATACGAAAAGCTGAACGAGTATCTCGAACAAAACCCAAAAATTGCCAAGAAGGTACTTGAAAAAGTAGTCCTGGCAGCGGAAGCCAGAGAAGCAGCCCGTAAAGCTCGTCAACTGATCCAGCGAAAAAGTGCCATGGGCGGCGGGGGGCTGCCGGGCAAACTTGCCGATTGTTCCATCAATGACCCTGAACATTGCGAAATATACCTTGTGGAGGGTGACTCTGCCGGTGGTTCCGCAAAAATGGGGAGAAACAGAAGCTTTCAGGCAATCCTTCCATTGCGTGGTAAAATCCTGAACGTTGAAAAAGCCAAGATCAATAAAATTCTTGAAAACAAGGAAATCCAGGCTATGATTACCGCTCTTGGCGCCGGTGTTGGGCACGGTGAAGAAGATTTTGACCTTGAAAAGCTTCGGTATCACAAGATCATTGTGATGACAGATGCTGATGTGGATGGTTCTCATATCAGAACATTGCTGCTCACATTCTTCTACCGCTATATGCAGCCTCTGATTGAAAAAGGATATGTTTACATCGCAACTCCTCCTTTATACAGAATTACCGCATCACGCGGCCAGATCGACTATGCATGGGACGATGATACCCGGGATAAAATTATCCGGGATCTCAGGAAAAGCAATAAAAAGTTTGATGTTTCACGATATAAAGGGCTTGGTGAAATGAACCCCGATCAGCTTTGGGAAACTACAATGGACCCCGAAACCAGAACTTTGCAACAGGTTACAGTTGAGAATGCCGCTGCGGCAGACAAGATGTTTTCAACTCTCATGGGCGGAGACGTTGAGCCCCGGAGAGAATTTATCGAACGTAATGCGAAATACGCCACACTCGACATTTAACTGAGTACGTGGTGTGCAATATTGTGAAGTACATCGAAGATCTAAGTGAAAAAGGCCGGGGACAGTTTTAATTATGGTCCTCGGTTCCAGGTCGACAAACTCAAGACTAAAAAACTCCAAATAAAGAATGGCCAGAGAAAAGATTATCCCTATAACGATCGAAGATGAAATGCAATCATCGTACATCGACTATTCGATGTCGGTTATTGTTTCAAGAGCATTACCTGATGTAAGGGACGGATTGAAACCGGTTCACAGGCGTGTGCTCTATGGTATGAGTGAGCTGGGCATGCTTCACAATCGAAATTATAAGAAAAGCGCCCGTATCGTCGGTGAAGTTTTGGGTAAATATCATCCACATGGCGATTCTGCCGTTTATGATTCGATTGTACGGATGGTTCAGGATTTTTCGCTGAGATATCCGCTCGTTGATGGCCAGGGGAATTTTGGGTCAGTTGATGGTGACTCAGCAGCAGCGATGAGGTATACGGAAGTCCGTATGCAGCGCATTGCCGAAGAGATGCTGACAGACATCAACAAAGAGACGGTAGACTACCAGCAGAACTTTGATGATACATTACACGAACCTACGGTTCTGCCTTCCATGCTTCCTAACCTGCTTCTTAATGGGGCTTCCGGTATAGCAGTTGGTATGGCAACCAACATGCCTCCCCACAACCTTGGGGAAGTTGTTGATGGAGTGATTGCTTATATCGATGATCCGGAAATTGATTCAAAAGGCCTGATGGAATACATCACAGCTCCGGACTTCCCGACCGGCGGTATTATCTATGGTTATGAAGGGGTGAAGGAAGCTTATGAGACCGGCCGTGGCAAGATCACCATGAGAGCGCGTGCCAATACAGAAGAGATGCGTAACAACCGTGAACAGATCATTGTCACGGAAATTCCCTACCAGGTTAATAAAGCAACCCTGATCGAAAAAATTGCCGATCTGGTAAATAATGAGAAGATCACCGAAATCTCGGAAGTTCGGGATGAATCGGACCGNGATGGTATGCGTATTGTGATTATGCTAAAGCGGGGAGCCAATGCCGGGGTAGTTCTCAATCANCTCTACAAATACACNCANATGCAGCAGACCTTTGGTGTGATTAACCTGGCACTTGTACAGGGCCGGCCAAAGGTAATGGCACTCAAAGAACTCATTAAACACTTTGTTGAGCACCGGATTGAAGTCATCATCCGCAGAACGATTTATGATCTTGATCAGGCTGAAGCCAGGGCTCATATCCTGGAAGGACTTAAAATAGCCCTTGACAATCTTGATGAAGTAATAAAAACGATCCGTGCTTCAAACAGTCCGCAGGAAGCAAATACGGAATTGCGCAAAAAGTTTGCTCTGACCGACATCCAGGCTAAAGCGATTCTCGATATGCGGCTGCAAAAACTGACCGGCCTGGAAAGAGACAAAATCGACCAGGAATACAGAGATATTATCGACCGGATTGGCAGCTACCGGGAAATTCTTTCTGACAGGGAAAAACAGGCTGAAATTATCAAGGAAGAGCTGACTGACTTAAAAAACCGGTATAATGATGACCGGCGCACCCAAATCGTCTATTCAGCGGAGGATTTCAATATTGAGGATATGATCGCCGATGAAGATGTGGTCGTGACGATCTCAAATAAAGGATTTATCAAAAGAATGCCCGTGAGCGGATACAGACGCCAGCGCCGGGGCGGTAAAGGGATGAAAGGTACAACAACGAAAGATGATGATTTTGTAGAACATCTTTTTGTGGCTACCAATCACAATTATATACTGTTTTTCACTGAAAAAGGGAACTGTTACTGGCTGAAGGTTTATGAAATACCGGAAGGTTCAAGGCTTTCAAGAGGACGTGCGATAGTAAACCTTATCGATATAGAAAAGGATGACAAGATCAAAACCTTTGTTCCTGTAAAAACCCTGGATGATGATGAGTATATTAACAGTCATTCCATAATCATGGCAACCAAAGAGGGACAGGTCAAAAAAACAACACTCGAAGCTTATAGCCGTCCGCGCCGTGATGGTATCATTGCCATTAATATCAAGGAAGGAGATAGCCTGCTGGGTGCTGCTCTTACCGATGGTGACAGTACTGTAATTTTGGCAAATAAATATGGCAGGGCAATCCGGTTTCACGAAGAACAGGCCAGGGAGATGGGTCGAAATACTTCAGGTGTACGCGGTATGAAACTGGATAAAGATGACGAACTTGTTGATATGGTTGTCATAAAAAACACCCATGAAGCAACTGTACTTGCTATTTCTGAAAACGGATACGGTAAGCGATCTCTTGTCGATGACTACAGGGAGCAGAGCAGGGGAGGCAAAGGTGTAATTACCCTGAAAGTAACCCCGAAAACAGGTAAGCTCATCGCATTAAAAGAGGTGTCGGACGATGACGACCTGATGATCATTACCGAACGGGGCAAGGTTATCCGTATGCAGTGTAAAGGAATCCGAACTATGGGCCGTAACACTCAAGGCGTCAGAATTATGCGACTTGACGACGAAGGCAAGATCGGTGCAGTTACCCGGGTGGTAAATGAGGAAGAGGAAGACGACGCAACAAAGTTGTAATTTACTGCTAATAAAGTATTGCAAGTAAACTTCACAGTTGTAAGGTCAGGCTGAATATTTCCCTAACCGTGTAGTGTAACAGGTTATTCCGGTTAGGGATACCTGTAACGGTTCAGTCTAGCGTTACAAAAATGGACTTTCTGGGTTTATTGCCAAGTGCTCTGCTTTTATGGCCTTTTCCGGTGGTGTCTTCAACCAGCAGTACATCACCGGGATAGAATATCCTGACCTCGCCATCACTGGCTGTAACCTCAACCTGACCTTCCTGCATGATGATATACTGTCGGCGTGGAGCATTGTGCCAGTCATAATTATAATCTTTACTGTTCGTCCTGAATATGATCCCGGTAGCTTCCTCGATTTCTGATAGAAAACCGATTTTGCCGTTATCTTCCAATTCTACTTCAATATCTTCAAAATGTGATATACCTGATTCACCCGTATACAGACGGGTAATCTTTACTATTTGCTCGTTTGACATAAGTTTTTGATTTTTTGCAGGTCGAAAATCGATCCGCTTCCTTTTTCTCACAAAGATACGCAGATGAATTCGCTGAGTTTTACTTTGTGGGAATCGTTACGCTCGGAGCGCGGATACTCTTTGTGAATCTGTGCTAACTCGGCGATACCCTNCCGGGAAAGAGAACAGATGTCAATCAGGGATGTAAACTTCTTTCTTTTTCCTTGATCGTTTTGGACAGTTAAGAACGATTACTTAAAATGATTAAAAAAAAACAGAGTTTCTTGCTGTATAGCATGAAATTGATTGCAATTCTTCTTTATTTAATAACCCTTTTACAAAACAGAAATACTAAGCTAACGGTATAGGTTTATGAACAGGAAAATTAAGATGGGAATGGTAGGCGGTGGAGTCGGTGCTTTTATCGGTGAGGTTCACCGAAAAGCGGCTGCACTTGACGGACATATTGATCTTGTCTGCGGCGCCTTCAGCAGTAACCCGGAACGATCCAAACAAACAGGTAAGCAACTGAATCTTCCGGACGACCGGGTTTATGGGTCGTACGAGGAAATGATAGAAAAGGAAAAAGCGCTCCCGGAAGGTGAAAGAATGGACTTTGTTTCCATCGTGACGCCCAATCATGTTCACTTTCCGCCGGCAAAAATGGCACTGGAAAATGGGTTTCATGTTGTCTGTGATAAACCGATGACGGTAAACCTCGAAGAGGCGAAAGCTCTTCAAAAACTGGTTGATGAGAGCGGGCTTGTGTTTGGGCTTACTCATAATTACACCGGTTATCCAATGGTCAAACAGGCCAGGGATATGGTGAGCAATGGGGATTTGGGTGAAATCAGAAAAGTTGTGGTTGAATATCCCCAGGGTTGGCTTGCTACCAAACTCGAAGACGAAGATAATAAACAGGCTTCCTGGAGAACAGATCCGGCAAAAGCAGGGCCAGCCGGAGCGATGGGTGATATCGGAACCCATGCTGAAAACCTGGCAGAATATATAACCGGCCTTGAGATCAGTGAGCTGTGTGCCGACCTGTCGAGAATGGTGGATGGCCGGATGCTTGATGATGACGGAAATATCCTGCTGCGCTTCGGAAACGGTGCGAAAGGTGTACTGCATGCCAGCCAAATCAGTGTTGGTGAGGAGAACAACCTGAAAATATTTGTATATGGCGAGAAAGGCGGCCTTGAATGGCACCAGGAAGAACCGAATACACTGTTGGTCAAGCATCTTGACGGGCCAACCGAAGTTTATCGAACCGGTGTCGATCACGGTTATTTAAGTGATGCGGCTTTAAACCATACCCGGTTACCATCCGGCCACCCGGAAGGATTTATTGAAGCATTTGCCAACATTTATCGAAATGTGGCATTTACAATCTCAAGCAGGCTAAACGGTGAAGAACCATCTGAGATGCATCTTGATTTTCCGACTGTAAACGATGGAGTGCGGGGTATTGCATTTATCGACTCCGTAATCAAGTCGAGTGAAAGCAATGACAAGTGGACACCGTTCAGTTCCTGAGTTATTTATCAAATTTTAATCAAATTCAAAACAGCGAATACTTATGAAAGGACCAGCCATTTTTTTAGCCCAGTTTATGGGTGATGAAGAACCGTTTAATAACCTGAAATCAATCTGTGAATGGGTAGCGGGTTTAGGATACAAGGGAGTTCAGATTCCAACCTGGGATCCCCGGTGTGTTGACCTTGAAAAACTGGCCGAAAGCCAGACCTATGCAGATGAGATCAAAGGGATCTGTAATGAAGCAGGAGTGGAAATTACCGAACTCTCAACCCACCTGCAGGGCCAGCTTGTTGCAGTACACCCGGCTTATGACACACTTTTCGACGGCTTTGCACCCGAGGAGGTTCATAACAACCCAAAAGCGAGAACCGAGTGGGCAATCAACCAGCTTAAGCTGTCTGCAAAAGCAAGTAAAAACCTGGGTATCACCGAGCATGCCAGTTTCTCAGGTGCCCTGCTATGGCATACCGTTTATCCGTGGCCACAGCGTCCGGCCGGACTTGTGGAAACCGGGTTTGCAGAATTGGCGAACCGCTGGAAGCCGATCTTTGATGTCTTTGATGAGAATGGCGTGGATGTCTGCTTTGAACTGCATCCGGGCGAAGACCTGCATGACGGTGTTACGTTCGAACGATTCCTGGAAGCTGTTGACAACCATCCGCGGGCGAACATCCTCTACGATCCGAGCCACTTTGTACTGCAACTGCTCGACTATGTTGAGTTCATCGATATCTATCATGAGCGGATCAAGATGTTCCATGTGAAAGATGCTGAATTGAATACCAATGGCCGTTCCGGTGTCTATGGCGGTTACCAGGGATGGGTAGAGCGCCCGGGGCGCTTCCGTTCACTCGGCGACGGTGATGTTGATTTCAGTGCTATATTCAGCAAGTTAGCTCAATATGATTTTGAAGGCTGGGCTGTACTGGAGTGGGAATGCTGCCTGAAGCATCCTGAGCAGGGAGCTGCTGAAGGGGCACCGTTCATCGCAAGCCACATGATCCGTAAAACAGAAAAAGCATTTGATGATTTTGCCGGCACGGGAGCCGACGAGCAGCTGAACAAAAAAGTGCTTGGACTGGATTAAACCGGGTATTAATTTCAGGTTTAAGTAACATGATTAAGAGAAGGAAGGCGGGTGAAAGCCCGCCTTTTTTTTATGGGATATTACTTTCTTATGAAAGTGACAGTATTGGATTAAACCCTATTGCTGATCTGCCCTTTCTTCTGTCAGTGTACTCATATATTCGACAAGGTGGCGCAGTTCTTCACGGGAAAGAAGGTCTCCCATCGCCGGCATTCCGGAGGGTGAGTTTACGCGTTCATTGATCACATCTTTATCAATAACCCGTTCTCCGTCAGATGTTTGAACGGTAACTTGAGAGCCCGATTCTGCATTTAACAAACCCCTTACCGTTTCACCATCCTGTAGGGTCAGGATAACTGAGCCATAACCCGGTGATATGCGGGCATTGGGATTCACCATTGACTGAAGCATCTCTTCCCGGTTCAGGCGTTCTGCTACATACGTAAGATCAGGGCCTACTTCACTCCCCTGGTTGTTAACAACATGGCACCGGATACATTGTGCGGCAGCATTTTGATAAAATATTCTTCTGCCTTCTGTTGCATCTCCTCCATAGAGAGTTTCGTGATATGCTGCAACAGAATCGATATCGGCCATTTCTTGATAAAAATTCCTGAGGCGTTCATTTAATGATTCGGCTTCTGAAGCTTCAATAGCAAGTATGAGATCAAGCTCCACTTCCCGGGCTAATTCCCGGTTGATTAACTGACCAAATTTCTGACTCAGAAGGTTCAAAGAAGAAATATTCCGAATATTGCCAATTGTTTGATAGGCTGTCTGTTGTTCTTCAATTGTACCTGTTTCAAGAACCGGTTCAATTAATTCAACGATTGTTTCTTCCGGTAAATTAAGCTCAGGAATAGATAACAGTGCATTCATGCGAACATCCTGGCTTGGATCTTCGAGTGCAGTAAATACTGCTGTTTCAATATTTTCATAATTTAAGGCCGCCAATGCCTGAAGCGATGTGATCCGAACACGGGAAGAAGGATCATTTTCCAGCAAATAAACGATATCCTGAATTGCGGGTTGGTAGTCAAGGCTGCCGGCCATCTCGATTGTTGCAATTCTTACACTACTTTGAGAGTCTGACAATAAATCAGCCAGTACAGGTTCAATAGCCCGGCGTGCATCATCAATATTATTTTCGATTTGTCCACGAGGGTCTCCGGTCACACGATCCAGTACTGACGGTTCTGGCCAGACAGACAATGTATGCAAGGCTTCGATTCGCAGCACTTCAGGAATATCAGATCGATTGGCAAATTCAGCAAGCCTGGATGCATTTTCGTAAGTACCTTCATATAAATTTGCATTAATTGCCCGGCGGATTAATGGTTCATTGATAAATTGATTTTGTTCCAGTATCCGGGCCAGTGAAGGTATCGCTTCTTCAATCATGGTATCGTCATTGATGGCTCTTGCTGCATTGGTGACAATAAATTCATCTTCATCATACAAATACTGTTCAACTGCCGGGTGATTCATTCGATAGAGGGCTGCGACTGCTGCAATTCGTACGGCTCTGGATGAATGGTCCTCTAAACGGGCCAATGCTTCCGGGTCACCGATTCGTTCGAGTGCAATCGCCCCGCCATGACGCAGATACACATCTTCATCATCATTTGCTTCCAGCATATTAACGATTGCCTGAAATGCCGGCTGATAGGCTATTCTGCCCAAAGCCTCTGTTGCGAAAAATCGTACACGGGCATTTTCATCTTCAAGCAGCGGAATCAGGTCATCACCGGCCTGATCTAAGCGAATGTCACCAATCATTTTGGCTGCCTGGGCTCTGATTTCACTATCCTGGTCATTTAAGAATGAAAGAAGCAACTCCCCTGTTTCAATGATCCTTCGTCCGATCTGTGCCAATCCCCAGATACTATGAATTCTGGCAAGCTGGTGTTCGCTTTCTTCAATTGTGGCTAAAAGTGTTTCCGTATCATTTCGATTTGCCAGTTCAAATTGTGCTTTTTTTCGCACTCTCATATCCTGATGTGCGAGCAGCCTGCTTAGATCGGCTGAATCATAACCGGTAAAATCTTCGGCCAGCAGGTTTTTTGTTTCAATCCGTATATTAGTTAAGCGATCTTCAATTGTATCGATTTTCCAGACTCTCCCTTCCTGGTTTAAAGTCCAGCCTTCGATCCAGTCGGCAAAGTATAGGGCTCCGTCGGGCCCGAAGTCCATACCTGTCGCGAGAATTCCCTGCAGTACCTGTCTGTCATTGTCCAGTCGGAATGAAGCACCATCTTCTTCAAGTGTAAATGCATGAATTCCGGAACGGCTTGCCGACCCGACAAATTCAGCAACGAAAAAATGATCATTCCACTCTTCACTCAAAGCTGTTCCGGGATTGTAGGCCATACCGGCAGGCCCATTATGATATTCGGCAAGTGGGGGTAACAGATGTGCTGCCTGATCCTCAAAGCGTGGCATGTAATATTGTTCATCCATCAACACTTTGTAGTCATTATTTTTTGGGTCGTTGTATTTTCCGAATTGCCAGTTTAGCCTCCATCCGCTGTCAGATCCATTAACCACATAGATAAGCCTTTCAAACTCACCGGCATGGTCTCCGTCGTTATCAACCGTGATCAGGTTGCCGTATTTATCAAATACAAATTCGTGGGTATTTCGAAATCCGTGCGCATAAACTTCAAAATTACTACCGTCTGGCTCCGATCGTACAATGACACCCTGCCGGGGATAGTGCCACTTCTCACCATCGCTATCAACAACACTCATGCCTACATCACCAATAGACCAGTAGATCCGGCCGTCGGGTCCTAAAACCAACCCTGACATACCGTGGCCGGCAAATCCGATGTTGACACCATAGCCGTGACTAATTGATTCCTTGAAATCTCCATATCCATCGCCGTTTGTATCCCTGATTCGCCAAAGATCCGGTGAAACACCGAGAAATACATCACCATCATGATAGAGAACCGCACCGGCAACATCAGTAACCGTTTCATGAAAATCCCGAATAAATAATTGTGATTGATTGGCGAAACCATTTCCAGATAGATCCTCCAGCCTAAAAATCGATTCCTTGTTTACCGTCAGATCGCGCCAGTCATGAATCCCGTCTTCATTATGATCTGCCAGCCAGGTATTGTGCTCACTTCGTTCGGGTGCCAGGGTACGATGAACGAATTCCTTCCGGTCTTCGACCGTCTCAAAAGTTGTGGATTCGATCATCCAGTCTCTGTGTCCGCGAATGTCAAGTTCTGCATTTCTTCTGCGTTCCGTGGTTGTTAACAGAATACGGCCAAGATGATCAACATGAAGTGCAACCGGATCACTGACAAGTTTTTCCGATGCCCATAGTGATAAATCAAGTCCATCCGCTATGGATGGTGTGATTTCTGATTGAACCTGTTGTGCATACTCCTCAGCATCTTGGTCAGTAATTGAGATAATAACCGGCTCTCTGGGTTCTGCTTCTTGTGAACATGCTGAAATGCCGATTATAAAAAAGCAAATCAGGCAAGCAGAGAATAGTGACAATTTTAACTGCTGCATTTAATAATTAATTGTTAATTCATTCGTGATCAAGTCTGTCAACCGCCCAAAGAAGTCCATTTGATACCATATTGAGAAACTCTTCCCGATGAAACATATCATTATTGTGGCCAAGGCTTGTAGCGAAAACCCTGGTATCTTCATAATTATGAGTCCATGCTACCGGATGATACTCTTCAGTTTCTGTTCCATACGTATGAGCCAGTGTAGAGATATCGCCCCATATCTCTTCGACCACGTAGACTTCATCGTTTGGAGTCGTCCAGGATTCCGGCACATTTCTCATGATGGGATGGATCGGATCGACAGTTTCCACTTCAAAGGAACGCTGGCTTTCATGCCACATCGATTGTAAGCCCATAAATTCAAACCAGGGGTCAGCAGGCTCTGCATAACGATAGCTATGGATAGCTGCATGGATTAAAACTGCCGGTGTCCCTGCGTGACTTTCCACAAGGTGTGCCACATAATCCGGGTCAGTTACCCGTCCGAAGCCGGTATTGTGAACAATGACATCGTATCCGTCGGCCCAGTTTTCATCCTGAAGAATAGAAACAAGGTGATCGGGTTCTCCATCACCCTCATGGACGATCGTCCAGACAATTTCTTCCCCAATTCTTTCATTTATTCCTTCTATCAAAAGCGATTCCTGTGCTTCATAATCATGCCATCCGCCTCCTGTAATCAACAATGCATGAATAGGGGGTTGTTCAGCTTCACTACAAGACAAGAAGAATGGAATAATTATAAATGAAAACAGAACATATTTAATACAAAGGAATTTCATATAGATTTGAATCTGGATATGTATATAAAGTTTATTTTATGATCTCTTCTTCGGATGCTTCGAGATTATAGGGTAGTGCATTTTCGCCGTCAAGTCCGAGTCGTTCATTTATTGCACGCAGATGATGGTCTACACCGATTTCACTGCCGGGAATAAAACCGGGAACCGTGATAACCTGAGTTACAACACCGCCAAACCCACGATGGGTGACACCTCGAGGCAGGTAGACCAG
>SL_3KL_010_SEDDRAFT_10000379_pt1 | contig 35653 bp, 32 predicted proteins | sample SodLakKL_010_SED_2_FD_10381 | JGI IMG/M metagenome (IMG submission 10381) | reverse complement strand
GGAATGACCCGCACCAAAAGGGGAACGGCAGAGGTCAGGGACTCCTCCAGGGCGCGGGTTTCAGGGGCATCGGGGCCCAGCTCCTGCACCATGGTGGATATGGCCCTTTGAATGTTTGTTTCCAGCCGGGTGGCCACACCCATCTCCGCATCTCTGAGGGCAATGCTGACCAGCAGGATACCCAGCACAAAAATCACCGCCACGGGCACGGCGATGGTTTTCTCCATGGACCAGCCCGATCCCATCCCCATGCTGATCATGACGCCCAGGAAAACNAAACCCAGAAGAAAGGGCAGGCTCCCCGCAAGGCCCATGGGCGGGAACAGCAGAGCACTCANCAGGGCCACCGTGCCCGGGACCCACAAGCCCATGCCCAGTCCCCACCGGTAGAGAAAAATCAGGGATGGCAGAGGTGTGAGAATTCCCAGGAACAGGCCCACCACGGGAACAATGAGCGTGGAAACAAAAAGGAAAAGAGTAATCGCCGTGCCGGCGATGTACTCTTTTCGCGCGATGGGGTTTTGCCAGAGCTGACGGAAACTGTCGCTGAGGGCCATAGGTCTTCATCAATACGGGGTCTGGAGAAACGTCGCTCCCGTCACACACTTTGAATGGTGGTGTAGGGAAGAAGAGCGATCTGTCGTGCCCGCTTGATGGCCAGGGTCAGCTTTCTTTGATGTTTCGCACAATTTCCCGATATTCGCCGGGGCACGATTTTCCCACGCTCGGTGACAAAATACCTGAGAGTCTTGGAATCTTTGTAATCTATCTTCAACTCGCCATCCACACAAAAGCGGCATACTTTCCGGCGGTGAAAGGTGCGGCGTCTACGTTTAAAAGCCATGGTGATTTCCTTTCTTATGATCGAACTCTAAACACAATAAGCCAGCTTTTTCCGGGAAGGGAAGGCTCAGCCGGATTTTTCTTCCTCGTCGTCCTGGTCAGAAAAATCAGCAGCCTCTTCCCCCTCTTCGTCTGCATCTTCGGAAGAATCGGCCGTTGCACCTGCTCCTGACTCCTCCTCATGGAATGCTGGTCTTTCGCTTGGGCGAGCTTCCTCTTTGGCGGGATCGAAACGATCGTCCAATTTGACGGTGATGAATTTGAGAATCCGCTCGTCCAGGCGCATGATGCGTTCAAGTTCGGCAACAAGGGCGGGCCCACCCGTGTAGGCCATCAAAACGTAGAGACCTCGTGTGCGCTTCTTGACGGGATACGCCAGTTTGTTCTTACCCCAGGGTTCGTAGCTCAGAACCGTCCCCCCCTGAGAAGCCACAACGCCCTTGACTCTCTCGTCGGCGGCTTGGTTCATCTCATCGGGCAGGTCCGGATCCATGATGAAAAAAGTTTCGTACTTCCTCATTCCAGTGTTCCTCCTCATGGGTTTTAGCCCCTCCCCAGCCGGAAAGGAGCAAGGAGCGATTTAAATGCAAAGTGCGTTAGCTAACACAATCGGTCAAATTTCGTCAAGGCCTATTTCCATTCAAGGAGGAGCCCATTAGGGAGCCGCGGGCTGGAAACTCCTTCCCGGAACATAGAATTCAATCATCACTTCGTCATCCCGCGCCCACCCCAGATGCTCCCGCACGAGGCGCTCCTGGGCCCTCTGGTCGTTCCTGAAGTTCATGATGCTTCTGTAAAGGCGTTGATTCTCCTTTTGCAAGGCCGTGATCTTCGCCTCCAGTTCCCTCACCTGCCCGCTTTTCAGACGGTGTCCCCCAATGCCCTGGGAAGAAAACAAAATGCCGCCCAGGACCAGAAGATTCAAAAGGAGCAAAGCCATGCAAAGAAATTTGATGAGCCCCAATCCCTTCAAAAAGGGCGCTCGAGATGCAGCCCCTGTTTCTCCCTGCCTGGATGCGGGTCTTCCTTTTCGCATCAGAAAGCTCCTCTCCCCCCCTCGGGCGAAGGTGTGCTCACCGACGGAAACAGCCGGGAATCGGTGTGGGGCAAAAAGAGCGCTCCGCGAAATTCGTTCATGAACTCCTGGTCCACATTGAGTTCCACATAGGTGATGCGGCCCGCCACCTCATGCACTTCCCGGAGGAGCGTGCGATCCAGAAGGACCATGACGGCACCGTCCCCCGCACTGTTTCCCACACCTTCGTACAATTGGGGTGGAAGGTCGGGGACCATGCCGATGCGAATGGCCATGACGGGATCCAGGTGATTGCCGAAAGCACCTGCCACAAAAATCTTTTCAATGTCTTTGAAACCCAAACCCACTTTTCTGCAGATGACCTGAAGGATGGTGTACATGGCTGCCTTGGATTTGAGAAATATTCCCACGTCCATCTCCGTCACGAGCAGGTCCTGTCCGCTTTCTGTCTCTTCCCCTGGAACCAGCACATATGCGGGACCGTTCTCCGTTTGCACCACCCGGGGAGTCTCCAGGCCTGTGTTGATGGTCCCCTGGACCGTCAAAATCCCGGCGCTGAACAGCTCCGCCACCAGATCGATCACACCCGAACCGCAAACTCCCCTGGGTTTTTCATCGCCCAAAACATGCCATTGTGCTTCCAGGGTGAGGGGATCGATGCGCACACGGTCGATGGCTCCGGGCAGAGCCATCATCCCGCATTCCATGACTCCTCCTTCCAGGGCGGGACCCGCGGCTCCCGCGCAGGCAACGAGCCAGTCCCCGTTTCCCAGAACCACTTCCGCGTTGGTGCCCACATCCACCAGCAACTGAATTCCCTGAGCGCGGTGAATTCCCGTGGCAATGATCCCCGCCAGGAGGTCGCCACCGAAGTAGGACCCCACATTGGGAAAGACATAAATGGGAGCAAAGGGATGCAGTGACAATCCCAGGTCACGCCCGTGAATCATGGGAAAATGGTTGGCCGCAGGAATATATGGTTCCCTACAGATGCCCGTGGCGTCAAGGCCCAGAAGAAAATGACTCATGGTGGTGTTGCCCGCCACACTGAGGGCGCACACATCTTCGGGCAAGGCACCGTGCCGGCCCGTGAGCTCCAAGAAGCTGTGGTTGAAAGCCTTCAGGAGCATGTCCTGAAGGCTTTTGCGGTTCTCCTTCCGGCGGGAAAAAAGAATGCGCGAAAGGATGTCTTCCCCGTGAGAGATCTGCGGGTTGGGCACGCACAAATGGTCCAAAATTTTTCTTTCCCTGAGGTCCACCAGGTGGAAGGCCAGGCTTGTGGTTCCCAAATCAACGGCCATACCCAGAATGGGCCCTTCGTGGTCTGGCCCCACAACATCCATGAGCTCCCAATGTCCGTTCCAGCAACTCACAATGGCCGTCATTTTTTGCCCGTGCAGGCGAATCTTGCCCATGAGATTCTGCATATTCAAGAAATGCACCCGCAGCGGGTCAAAACCGTCCAGCTTCAAACGCCGCATGACCCGGTCGAGTTCGGCGGTGTTGTCCTTGAGGGTTGGCCGAGGAATTTCAAGGGCAGGGGTTTCAATGAGGGGCAAAGGCTGAAGCCCATTCTTCGCAGATGGAATCATTGGCCTCCTCACTCAGGTCACAAAGGGCATGGGCAACTGCTCGAAGAAGCGGCAAAGCACCGCCGGACCAATGCCGGCCGTTCTTTGAACTGCAAGGTTCTCGTGACCACCGGCACCGGCTCATGTGCAGCAACTTTTCAACCATGCGCTATAAGCTATCCAATCGACTTGAAAAAGAAAAGGCTTTTTACGGCAGCCCCTCTTCCCCCGGTGACTGCAACGTATTATTTTTTCTAACATTTTTAACTTGACACCTTTTTGTTATTTTCGTAGTCTCGCAGGGATTCGCGCAGGCGGGACAAATGTTTCCTTAAACTTAATCTGGCTTCTTCACATGGAGTCAGTGACGCCCGAAGGGAGAAGGCAATCCTCATCAAGAAGTCGCAGGAAAGCTGCGGGCCCCAATCCTGATTCTTCAACGCAAAGGCTACCGAACCGCGAGTTCTTTATCCTTTCTCATGTTTGTTTATTTTGGTGCGACCGGCGGAAAAACGAAACCGATCAGCTGATTTCAACTGGCACAATGCATCACGAGATGATCTCTTGAGGACGGGGAAAAACATGGAAGACATTCAAATCAAGGAATTGGTGGAGGTGATCGCCAAAGCACTGGCCGAATATCCCGACAAAGTATCAGTGAGAGAAATCAGCGGCCAGCAGATTTCCGTGATCGAACTGAGAGCGGCAAAAGACGATCTGGGCAAAATCATCGGAAAAGAAGGACGCAACGCGCACGCTCTGCGCACCCTGCTCAACGCTGCGGCAACCAAGCTTCATAAGCGGGCGGTGCTGGAAATCCTCGAATAAGCATTCCTGACGTGCACAGTTCCCTGTTCGGCGCAAGGTACGGCAAGGAAGTTTCTTGATGGCGGGACAGGGCCTTTCCTGCAGCCCCAAAAGGCTGTCCCCTGGCGCAGGGGGAATCGGAAGGGGGATCTGCCTTTTTGAGAGACGAGAAGCAAGCTTCCATTCAAAGAACCCCTTCGCAGCGCGAAGGAGAACGGCCTCCATGTTATGGGATTCCAGAGTTGGTCTGCCCCAGGAACGAGGAAGGCATCATCGAGCCCCAGCGCGAGTGTGTCTCCTGTGCCGATCTGAAGACCTGCTTGAGAAAAGCGGTGGAAGACCAGGGCCTTGTGCGCGGAGGCGACACACACTCCCCCCTTTCCAGGGTTGCCGGGTTTTTCAGGCGCTGGTCCCGCCTCAAGGGGGATCACCGCAAGCCCGATTCTCCCTGAAGCCCCAAAATTCACGACGGGGAGACCATGAGAGAAAAGACCGTTCACCGCCCGGGGGAAAAGGCCGGTGACGGCGCACTGGAACCCAGCCCCACAAATGCCCCTGCCGGCCTGCGGGCAGACTCCAAAGCACCTGGGTTCCCTTTGAATGGAGGCAGGGTTTTGGCCATCCACCAGGGGGCTCTGGGCGATTTCCTCCTGACCCTTCCCCTTCTTCATGGCCTCCATCACCACTGCGCGGTCACCTTCCTTCTCCGGACCAGGGAGGAACATGGGGAATTGCTGAGGGATTTGCTCAGGCACCTGCCCTTTGTGGAAGAAGTGTGCGCCGGCAAAGAAACGGATCTCACCCCCTTTTACCATGACACATTGTGGGAAAAAGCCCCCCTTCCCCCCTCTTTTCAAAAAGCGGACGCTGTCATCTTTTTCGGCCAGAGTTCCGCTCGCACCGTGTGCCAACGCCTCTCCCGGCGCACCTTTTGCCCGGTCCTGTGGATTCAGTCCTTTCCCCGGGAAGAAAATGGGGCGGGCAGGGTGGGCCAGTTCCTTGCAGACCAGTTCCGATCCCTTAAAATCCCCCTGGAAAATGTTCCCGTGAGACTCCAAGCCCCCGATCATGTTTTCCCGGAGCTGGAAAGCCGGCTGAGAAGCGTGGGGATCGAGAAGGACTGCGCTCCCGTGGTGCTTCACGCGGGAAGCGGCGGCAAAAGAAAGATCTGGCCCCTGAACCAATGGCATGGCCTGGCCACGTGGATTGGTGCAAAAACCTCCCGGAAAGTGGTCACAATCCTGGGCCCTGCCGACTCTCACCTCGTGCCCTTCGCCAGAGAACTGGAAAAGCATGGTATTCCTTCCCTGAGGGGCCTTTCCCTGGTCCAGGCGCTGGCTCTCCTGAACAGAGCATGCGCCTACGTGGGAAATGACTCGGGGTTGAGCCACCTGGCGGCCATGGCGGGGGCGCCCAGCATCGTCATTTTCGGGCCCACAGACCCGGGGGTGTGGGCACCCGAAGGGGAGAACGTTCACATCATCCGCACCCCCTGGGACGAAGAGCACAACCTGAATCTTTCCCCCCTTCCCGTGGAAGTCACTCCCCATATGGAAACCATTCAGGGACTGCTTCTTCCCCTCATCTCCTGAAATCAGTTCTTGAGCTTTCTTCGAAGCAGTTTTCCCGTTGGAGTCCGCGGAAGGGAATCCACGAATTCCACGATTCTGGGCAATTTATAGATGGCGATGTGGTCCCTGAGGAACTCCTTCAGTTCTTCCGCAAAAGCCTCGCTCCCCTCCTCACCGGGTTTCATGACTATGACCGCCTTGGTGATCTGACCTTTTTCAGGATCGGGCACTCCCACCACGCCCACATCAGCCACCCTGGGATGCCTGGCAATGGCCGACTCGACTTCTGCGGGTCCAATGCGGTAGCCGGCACTCTTGATCATGTCATCTTCCCTCGACACGAAAAAGATATTGCCCTCTTCATCCTCATAAACCGCATCCCCCATCTGATTCCATCCCTTGCGCACTCCCCTGGCCTGAGACTGGAGAAGCCGTTCTCCATCTTCATAGGGTTTCCAGTAAAGGGTTCCCGAGGGGCCCTTGAGAAGCATGCTGCCCACCTCCCTGGGCCGGCAGTTCTTCCCCGCCGTGTCGATGACCCTCACCTGCACTCCCGGAAGGGGCTTGCCGATGGAGTTGGGCACAGGCAGCGCATTCATGGTGTTGGAGGTCACCAGGTGGAGCATTTCTGTGCCACCCAGCCCTTCCCAGATGGGCTTTCCCGTGAGGTTTTCCCAGGCCTTCAGAGTCTCGGCGCCCAAAGCGTCTCCCCCCGATGTGTACAACCGGACTGAACTCAGGTCATATTCCTTGAAGGGAGGGTATTTCATGAGGGCCCGGTAGGCTGTGGGCAGGCCCGTGAGCACAGTTATGCCGTGTTTTTGCACCAGATCCATCATGTCGGGAGGAGAAAACCTGGGTATGAGGGACACGCCGGCACCTCCTTCGAAGGGTAGGAGAGAGAAGGTTCCAAAACCGGCGGCAAAGGAAACGGGCGCCGCACCTCCCAGGATGTCTCCCGGCTGAAGCTTGTAGACATATTTGTTCACCATTCTGGCCTCTATGAGGGAAGGCCTCACAAAATGAACACACCCCTTGGGCATGCCCGTGGTGCCCGAAGTGTAGAGAATGATGCCGATGTCATGGGCCTGGAGCATGGTGGCTTCCAGTTCAGGCGCCCCTTTTTCCAGGAGGTCTTCAAAAACCAGGTCGCCCCGGGCGCGGACTTCCTCGGGCACACCACCGATGACGATGACTCGAGTGCCGAACTGAAAGGCGGGCTTTGCTCCTTCCATGGGGCCCATGAGGGGGGCGTTGACCACGAAAAGTTTCATTTCCGCATTGTTGGCCACAAAGGTGATTTCCCCCGTGGACCAGAGAGGGGATGTGGGAACGGGGATGGCGCCGATTTTTTCAATGGCGAAAATGGTGATGATGGCCTGGGGTGAGTTCACCAGACGAATGCCCACCCTGTCCTGTGGTTCCACACCCAGGGACTTGAGGGCGTTGCCGAAGCGGTTGACCGCCTGCTGCAGCTGAGCATAAGAAATGGTCCGGTCCATGAATCTTATGGCGATGTTTTCCCCCCGCCCTTCGCGCACGTGGCGATCCAGAAGAGAGTCCGCCAGATTCAGTTCCATAGGTGTGTCGGCAAATTCATCGGGGACGATGTACTCCGGCCACAAGTCTCTGGGTGGCAGGCAACTGTCCGGTATTCTTCCCATCTCTTAGCTCTCCTGTTGATCTGCTGGTCACAGTGAACGACCCTTCAAAAATGGCCATAAACATGACGACAAAAAAAACAACGGACAAAAAGCTTTCCTGGCAGCCCTTTGCCGCAAAAGACGATGAACTCTTCCTGGATTTGCAAGCACCTTGTGAAGGAAAAAAGGCAGGCGGTGAGTGGCCCGATTCACACGGAAATGAAACAACTTCCCTCCGTGAGAACACAGATTTTGAAGCCTTTGCGGTGGACCCGGTGGAAGCCATGCTCCATGAAAAGTTTGCCGACACACCGTTGCTCAGGAGTCGCCGGTGAGGACCTTGATTCCCTCGCGTTTCAATGCACTCACGATGGGAGACAGATCGCATTTTTTCATACGGATGGAATAGACGTCGCCCGCCTCTCCCCTCGGGGGCATATGACACAGGCTCACCACTTTTCCATCGTTCTTTTCAATGACTTCCAAAACCTTGCTCAAAAAACCCTCTTTAAATGGAACCTCCACATCCAGCCGGGACGAGTAGGGCAGCATGCCCATGGTCGTTATGAAGCCCGAGAGAACATCCACCACAGTGATCACCCCCACCAGCTTTCCCTCTTCCACCACGGGCAAACCGCCAATGCGTTTTTCCAGCATGATCTGGGCCGCTTCATCCATGGACAGGTCGGGACTGGCCACGATCGGCTTGCGAATCATCACGTCCGCCAGCGTCAGTTCTTCAAGCATGGAAGCGATGAGCACGCCTCGAAGATCCGCATCGGTCACCCACCCGATGAGCTTCTGATCGTGATTGACCACAGGAAGATGCCTTATGGAAGCCTGCTTCATGATGGACAAGGCTTCCTGTATGGATGCTTCCTTTTGAACGGTCATGACTTTGGTGGTCATCCAACGCTTTACAATCACCGGGTCACCCTTTCGTCCGCAGAACAGAAACGATACAAAATCTGATTTAATTAGCGATTGCAATAACTTCGTAGCAATACACGGCGAAACTAAGCCATCCGGATCAAAAATGCAAGGAGAAATTCCTCGAGGAAACGGGTCGTGGTTTTTTAAGAGGAGGAGAGTGCATAAAAAAGTGTATTATTTATCATTGAATGGCTATAATAACACTGCTTGTTTGTATCTTTCCCATTCACATCATACAGCCTCGAATGAGAATGCAGCGCTGCGACCTTTTCGTTGACCCACATTCCTGCACATGGTACGTTTTTCTCAGGTATAAGCAAGTTCCTGAATTTTCAGAGCACTTCCCCGTTTCCCAACAAATTATGGAGGTGATGCATGGCTGTGCGAATACTGATTGAGCGGATCGTGGAGGAGGGTCAGGAAGTGAAGCTTCATGAACTCTTGACGAAGCTGAGGTCTTTGGCGCTCCAGAAGGGCAAGGGCTACATTTCCGGGGAAACATTGAGATGCCTGGACACGCCCAACAAATTCCTCGTGATCAGCACCTGGAATGACCTGAAGGAATGGAAGGCATGGCAGGCGGACCCCGAAAGGGCAGAAATCCAAAAGGCCCTGAACAACGTTCTGAGAGCTCCCGAGACGGTGACGGCCTACTCAAACCTCTGAAACCCCAGTAAAACCTTTTGATAATGCCTTGACCCCTCGCCGGCCTGCCCTTTCCAAGAGTACGGTGAGGGGCCTGTCAGTCCATGCTCCTGTGTACTTTCAGGATACCCCTTTCGGCCCGCAGGACGGAAAGGACCCGTTGAAGGTGCTTGGTGTCTTTCACCTCCACCTTCAGGCGGCAGAGCGTTGAATCCTTGGAACTGCTGTCCAACTTCACATCCACCACGTTCACGTCGAGCTGTCCCAGAATTCCACTGAGATTTGCCAGCATGCCTTTTTCCTGAGCCAGAGTGACGTGAATTTCCACGGGATAGACTTTGCCTTCGCCCGAATCCCACTTCACATCGATTTTTCGCTCTTCGTCTCCCCTGCCCACATTGCGGCAGGTGGCGCGATGCACGGTGATGCCCCTCCCCCGGGTGATATAGCCCACAATGGCTTCCCCCGGAACGGGATTGCAGCACCTGGCCATGCGGATCATGACGTTGTCCGCTCCGCGGACAATGATGCCTTCGTCCTGAGAGCGCGGCTTTTTCTTTTCAAGGGCAAGCATGTCCTCTTTTTCATCGGGCTCTGGCTGGGCCGGGGGAGTGAGCCGCCCGATCACCTGGACGGGGGAGATCTTTCGGTAACCAATGCTGGCGAGGAGGTCATCCACACTGCGCAGAGAGAAAGACCGGGCCACATCGAGAAGTTCTGGCGTGTTGATGTAATTGTTGAAATTGAGCCCCTTTTTGCGGAATTCCTTCTCGCACAATTCTCTTCCCATGGACACGGAACGCTGCCGCTCCGCCGCCTTGACCCAATGACGAATGCGCTGCACGGCCTTGGAGGTCTTGACAAAATTAAGCCAATCCTTGCTGGGCTGGTGATTGGTGGCCGTGAGAATTTCCACCGTGTCACCGCTTTGCAGCTGGTAGCGCAGAGGAACGATCTTTCCGTTGACTCGAGCCCCCACGCAGCGGTGGCCCACCTCCGAGTGCACTTCATAGGCAAAGTCAACGGGAGTGGACCCTGCCGGAAAGACCTTCACATCTCCACGGGGCGTGAACACATAGATCTCGTGGGTGTAGAAGCCATCCTTGACCACTTCGAAAAGGGTCTTGGGATCCCGCCACTCCCTGTTCCAGTCCAGAAGCTCCTTGAGCCACGAAAACCTCTGGGATTCCTTTTCTTCCAGCCGCTCCCGGGAATCCCCACCCTGCTTGTAAAGCCAGTGCGCCGCCACCCCCTCCTTGGCGATGAGATCCATTTCCCAGGTGCGAATCTGCACTTCCATTCTTTCGCCGTAGGGACCCAGCACGGTCGTGTGCAAAGACTGATACATGTTGGATTTGGGCTTGACAATGTAGTCTTTGAAGCGCCCCGTAACCGGCTCCCAAAGGTTGTGCACCATGCCGAGCACTTCGTAGCACTCACGCACCGTGTCCACGATGATGCGAAAGGCGATGAGGTCATAAATGCTTTGCAGGTCAAGCTTCTGGCGGACCATTTTGGAATAGATGCTGTAAAGATGCTTGGACCTGCCGCTGACTTTCGCTTCAAGGCCACTCTTTTTGAGGTGATGGTTCAAAATTCCCTTCACTTCCTCAGTGTAGCGGCGCCTTTCTTTCTCGGTCTTGGCCAGGCCCTCCACCATCCTGTCGTGTTCTTCGGGCTCGAGACATTTGAAGGCGAGATCCTCCAGCTCCACTTTCATCCATTCAATGCCCAACCGTTCGGCCAAAGGCGCGTAGATGTCCAGAGCTTCGTGAGCCAGAACGCGCTGGGAGGCGGAACACAAATTTTCGTAAGTTCGCATGTCGTGAAGGCGCTCGCCCAGTTTCACGAGAAGGATTCTCATGTCATGGGAAAGAGCGAGCACCATTTTTCGCATGTATTCCGCCTGCTTTTCTTTCCTGTTGCTGAAATCCAGCCTGGTGAGCTTGGCCACGCCCTGAACGATGTGGGCCACATCGGCCCCGAAATTCTGCTCCAATTCCTCCACGGAGCAAACATCATCGATCAAAAGGTCGTGCAGCAGGGCAGCCCCTATGCTTTCCACACCCAGGCGCATCTGCACCATGATGCCCGCCACCGCCAGGGGATGAGCCATATAGGGCTCCCCCTTGAGCCTGGCCTTTCCACGGTATATCCTGGAGGCAAAAACATAGGCCTTTTCCAAGAAGGCAACGTCCGCCTCGGGATAATATTCCAGCAATCGATCGATGATTTCAAAAAACCGCACAGTCCTCTTCCCGCAACACACCCTGCTAGGGTTGCTGTTCTTGATGTTCCTTCAAGGAAACTTTTTCGCCCGTCATGGCCTCGACTTCTTCAAGGAGTCTCGTCAAAAGATCCCCCTCGGGAACCTTTTCCACCAGCTCCCCCTTCTTGAACAGAATCCCCTGGCCGCGGCCTCCGGCGATGCCCACATCGGCCTCCCGGGCCTCCCCCGGCCCGTTCACCACACACCCCATGATGGCAACCTTGAGGGGCGTGCGGATTTTTCTGAGAACTTTATCGGCTTTCTGCACCAGGGAAATGAGTTCCATTTCCGTGCGCCCGCATGTGGGGCAGGAGATGAGTTCCACACCCCTGTTGCGCAGCCTGAGGGACCTCAGGATGCTGTAGGCCACGGGGATCTCCTCTTCGGGATCACTGGTGAGTGAAACCCGTAAGGTGTCCCCAATGCCCTCGAGGAGCAAAAGGCCGATGCCCAGAGCCGACTTCACAGCACCGTCCACCACCGTTCCCGCTTCCGTCACTCCCAGGTGAAGGGGATAGTCCGTTTTTTTGGAAAGAAGCCGGTAGGAAGCTATGGTGTCCAGCACATCGGAAGATTTGAGAGATATTTTGATGAGGTCAAACCCCTCATCCTCCAGCAGCCGCACGTGCTTCAGGGCGCTTTCCACCATGGCCTCGGGAGTGGGGTGACCATACCTGGCCAGCAGCTCCTTTTCAATGGAACCGCTGTTCACTCCAATGCGTATGGGCACCTGTCGCTCAAGAGCCGCGGCAGCGACCCGGGCGACCCTGTGACGCCCTCCGATGTTGCCCGGATTCAGCCGCAGGCCATCCACTCCCTTTTTGAGGGCGCCAAGGGCAAGCCGATGATCAAAATGAATGTCTGCGATCAATGGAATTGCGATGCTCCCCTTGATCCGGTCCAGCTGCTGCACCGCTTCTTCGTCGACCACGGCCACTCGCACCATTTCACAGCCCGCGTCCTCCAGGCGGTGAATCTGATTCACGGTGGCGCGCCAGTCCCGGGTGTCCGTGTTGGTCATGGACTGAACCACGATGGGAGCTCCTCCACCGATGGGGACGAGCCCCACATGTATCCTTCTGGTGCTGCGACGGGGTAAAAGCGTGCTCAAAGGGTTGCCTCCTGTTCTCCTTTTGCGAAACTCATGTCAAAACCACCCGAAAGGGGGGCGTCACAGGATGATGTGGTGCAAGAGAAGGGGCGCCAGTCCCAGGAAAACGAAAACGGTGGCCGCTGCCCTTTCACGAAACCCCGACAGCTCTCCCCCCTCAATGGAAAATAAACGACGACATGAACGGATCCATGAAATTTCAAAAAAACGGACATGGGACCTTGCATGGCGTGAAGCGACGGTTTTTCATGGCGGCACGTGACGGAGCCGCCACCGGGCAAGAGTCAGTTTACTAACAAATAGCCACATGCTTTTCAATGCCGATGGTGCCTGGAAGAGGCAGAAGGAAGGAAACCAGCAACCTTGTTGCTCAGGTGCCCCAATAGGGCCTGGAATGGTTCAAAGGGGCAGGAAATGGGATGAAAAGGGCCGACGGGACACGGTGCCTCACGGAATACACCCGGATCACAGCATGTCCACGGATGTGGATTTCTCGTCAATGGCCACGCGGTTCACCTCTTCGAGGGTGGTGAGACCTCGAAGGACTTTTTTCAGGCCGTCGTAGCGCAGACTCTGAAAACCCGCTCCCCTCGCCATCCGCTGAATGTCCACCGCGGACTCTCCACGGGCGATGAGGCTGCGCATCTGCTCATCGAGGTAAATGATTTCGTGAAGGGCGGTGCGGCCGGAAAACCCTTTGTGGCTGCAGTGAGAGCAGCCTTGTCCCCGGTAGCAGAACACTTCCCGGCCTTCCACGTTGAAGGCCTTGCGCACCTGTTCAGGAGGCATGACATATTTCTCCTTGCAGTGTTCGCAGATCTTTCTCACCAGCCGTTGGGACATGACGCCCACGATGGACTGTGCCACCAGAAAAGGCTTGAGACCGATGTCAATGAGGCGCGTGATGGCCTGGATAGCGCTGTTGGTGTGCAGAGTCCCCAGCACGAGGTGACCCGTGAGGGCTGCCTGGCAGGCAATCTGGGCCGTCTCCCGGTCTCGTATTTCCCCCACGAGCATCACATCGGGATCCTGGCGCAGAAAGGCGCGCAAGGCGGTAGCAAAATCCAGCTCCACGGCGGTATTCACCTGAATCTGGGAAATTCCCTCCAGGCGGTATTCCACGGGATCTTCAATGGTGGTGATGTTGACTTCGGGCTTATTGATGTGCTTCAGGACGGAAAACAGAGTGGTGGTCTTTCCCGATCCCGTGGGGCCCGTGACGAAAAAGATGCCGTGGGGCATCTCCATGATTTTCTTGAGGACNCCGAGAGAGTTCCTTGAAAAGTTGAGCTCGGTGAGATCGGGAATATCCTTGGCCCGCGTTTGACCCAGGATACGCAGAACGATCTTCTCCCCGTGGATGGTGGGCACGCTGGAGAACCGAAAGTCAATGGCTCCATTGGGCATTTCCAGATTGATGCGTCCATCCTGAGCCCTGCGCCTCTCGGTGATGTCCATGTTGGCGAGTATCTTCAACCTGGAAACGATGGGCGGCAAGAGGGTTTTCTCCAGGTTGCTTCTCTCCTGGAGCAGCCCGTCGATGCGGAAACGCACCTTGACCTTGTCATCTCCCGGCTCAATGTGAATGTCACTGGCCCCCTCTCGGACTCCCAGAAGAAGCAGCCCATTGACAAATTCCACCACGGCCTGGTTCCCCGCGACCTTTTGCAGTTCATCCCGCGTGAGTTCGGAAATGTCCTCGATTTGAATGGTGTCTGTGACAATTTTTCTTGAAAGGTCGCTGAGCTGCTGATCGCCCTTATAGTTGACCTCGATGGCTTCCTCGATGTCTTCAGGAAAGGCGAACCCGGGGCTCACGGCCCGGTGAATGAGGCTCTCAATCTTCTTGACGGTGAAATGGTCCTGGGGATTTGCCAGGGCGGCGGTGATGGCATCCCCGAACTTGTACACAAGGATCACCTGGTTTTTCCTCGCGAAGGATTCGGGAAGCATCTGAACCACTTCCCGCTGAAAAACCATGTTCGAAAGGTCCAGGTAGGCCAGTCCAAGGGAATCTGCCCACAGCCTTCCCAGCAATTTGGGTGGCTGGCTGTTCATGCGCAGGAGGTGTTTCAGAACCTGCTGGGCGTCCTCCGAATATTTCTCCACGAGGCGATTGAGGTTTTCCCGGGTGAGGATTTTTCTGCTCACCAGTGAACTGAGAAAAGTGGGATTTTTGACCATTTGTCACTTCTCCGGCCTTTCAGGCCAGCTCCGAAGCTCTGCGCCGGGAATCAGCCAGAAGATTCCCGGTGAGAAAACTTTATGAGGGAAGAAAACTCACGACCCTTCCTTCAAAACACCTGAAAAGGGATCACGCACTCTCCGCCCTGCCTCTCATTCTGGAAAACTGCTGCCAGGTGTCTTTGATGATTCCCTTGATCTCATCGATGGGCGTGTCTTTGCGAATGAAGTTGGCCGCCCCCATGGAAAGACAGTCTTCAACGGTTTTCAGGTCCGCCACAGCGGTGAGCATGATCACAAAAGCTCCGGGGTGGTCAGTCATGATTTTCCTAAGAGCTTCCTCACCCGATTCCCGGGGCATGTTGATGTCCAACAGCAGGAGGTGAGGCTTGTGCACATTGTACAGCTCGTAGGCTTCGATGCCATTGGTGGCTTCCGCGACCACTTCACAGCGCATGGCGCTGAGCACGGCCCTGAGAAGGACGCGGCTGTGCCGTTCGTCATCGGCGATGATCACTCGCGGCTTTCTGAAATCGTTCATGAACGGTTCCTGGTGCTTCAGCGAGGCCCCACCCCATTCTTCAGAAGGCCTCAGAGGCCTGTGGGAAGGAGCACGGTTTCGGTGACGCCTCGATGCAGCCGTCAAATGGGTTGATCGAAAGGTATGTGAAAGGTGAAAACGGCGCCTTTCTCCGGGCCATTGCTGGCAGAAATGCAGCCCCCATGGGCCTCCACAATTTTTTTGGCGATGGCCAATCCAAGGCCCGTGCTCCTCTCCCCTGCCGTTGGCCTGCTTCCCGACTTCTGAAACTCGCGAAAAATGCGCTCCAGGTCTTCGGAAGGTATGCCGGGACCACTGTCTGCCACTGTGAAACGGGCGGACTTGCCCTCCTTTTCCAGGAGGACCTCCACGAGTGATCCAGAGGGAGAAAACTTCACCGCGTTGCCGAGAAGGTTGTCCATGACCTGCCCCAGGCGCACCGGATCGAACAGGAAATGGGGAACCTCATGGCACCGGGCACTCAACCGAACGTCTTTCTCCTCAGCAATGGGGGAATACACCTGGACCCTCTCCTCCACCAGATCCTTCATGGATCCCATCACCCTGTGGATGTTCAGCTGTCCCCTTTCCATGACGGACACATCCAGAAGATCGTTCACGAGACCGAGCATGCCGTTGCTTGTGGAGCTGATGATGGATAAATACTCTTTCTGTGTCCGAGAGAGATCGCCCGCCACTTCGCTCAGAAGGATTTCAGCCAGTCCTCGAATGGATATGAGGGGGTTTCGCAGGTCATGAGAAGCCATTCCCAGAAAGCTGTTCTTGTTTCTGTGAAGCTCCACAAGGCTGTTGATGGCATGGGTGCAGCGGGCGTTGAGATCCTCCAGAAAAAGTCTTTCACGGGCATGATCGTGCTGCAGCGCCCATTGGTCAATGAGGTGAACCAGGAGGCTTCTGATGCGGGGATCTTCCAGGTTCTCGGGGGTTCCAAACTTTTCAAGGACCTGCTTCATGTTTTCACCCTGACCGGCACACCTTCACAAAGAAATCGCCGCCTGCGCACAACGGTCGCAAGGCTTCCCCCAGCCTCTACACATCCCAATGGGCAAAACATGATTCCGGGCTGGGAAAGGTGCTCCCCGTGCCCTCTCCATTGGCCTGGAATCCCCTGTGCATGAATTGGGGCCCTTCAAGACCCTCTCCCCCGTGGCCCCCTTCCTCCTCAACGCCGTCGATCCCCACTCCCTCAAGGCGGGAAAACCTTTCCCACAGAAAAGCCAGGTTCCGTTTGTGGAAAACGATGCTCCCCCTTTGGGGTGCAAGAACCTCGAAAGGCACACGGGCCAGTCTTGCCAAAGCCATGTGAAGGGCCTTCCCTGAAGGAATGATTTCCCTGTGGTGCTGCTCCATGGCCAGCAAATGGCATTCGGCCGATGAACAACCCATGGCCGAGCCCCTTTCCAGGCATGGGCGGCACTCGGCCTCCAGGTCCCCCCAAAAAAGCTTTGGACTCCTGTGGCTGCCGAAAAGTTTTCCCGTAAAAAGCACTCCGCTGTGAGAATCAAAAGTCACGAAACTGCCCGCCTCGGGAGCGAAAGGGCTTCGAAAAAACTCCAGGCGCCTGCCCGATGAGAAGAAGAAGTTGAACTCCATGGCTTCGATGGTTTTCAACGGGGCCTTCTCGTCATGGAAGGAAAAGTTTCGGGAGCCTGCAAAGGGGGAAATGATCGTCAAATGGATGCGATGGATGAGCCTTCGCAGGTGGCCGATGGTCTCCCATGTGTCAGGACACAGGCTGTGAAAAATCAAGGCTTTGATGTTTTGCGGCAGGATACCCATCTGGAGAACCTTCAGCACCAGGGAAGATAAATCCTTCCTGGTGCCCCCATGGATGAGCACCGCTTCTTCCCCGTCCTGGACGATGAAGGCATTGAAAGTGCTTTGAGACGCGGGATGAAAGGTCCCCACCCAATGAATGTCCCGTCCCACCTTGAGAGGACGGTCATAAGTAAAATTGCTTGCCTCATTTGACGCCATGGCCATTGCTCTTGTTGAGGACAGGGGTGTCAGGGGTTGCGAGACGAAAAATCCAACGACTCCCAAAAGAGAAGCAATTAAAATGCCACAATAAGAGAGGAAACCCTTTCAACAAGTCAAATCTCTAAGGATTTGAGGGGCGATTCCCATCTTTCTGTCTTTCGAGACTCTGTTCCTGTACGTCCTGCAAAAAATCAAAGGGTGCCACGGAACGATTGTTATGAGGGGTGGAAAAGGCGCCATCCTGCAACCCGTCCAATTCTCTGGGAGAGAAAGTTTCATAGGAGAGGCCCCGGGAAGTTTCCCCTTCCCCGCGGGCATGCAGGCGCTGGCAGAAGACCAGGAGAAGGCAATGGGAAAGGCTGCGCTTCACATCGGGACGTTTCGATGCGGGAAAGAAGTCCACCATTTTTTCCATGGCCGCGGAGGGCGTAAAAGCCTGAACGGTTCCCAGGACCAGGCAGCCCGAAGCTGCAGCTGCCAGGGCCGTCTCCACAGCCTGGCGGCTTTTCATTTCATCCAGAACGAGAACCTCCGCCCACTGAGTGCACAATGCACGGGTTTCCTGGTCCAGCGAGTCCACATCCACTCCCAGGACCCTTTGATTGATGAGGCTCTTTCGGGGCGGGATCACCACCTCGAGACAGTCGTGAATGGCCACGATGTTGGCACAGCGCCTTTCATTGATGGAATTCACCAGCGCCATGGCCGTTGTGGTTTTCCCATGGCCCGTGGGGCTGGCGATGACCACCAGGCCCTGGTGCCCCGCCACCACATCTTCAAGCCAGAGAGGAAGCCCCAATGGATCCATGTGGAGTCTTCCCGTCATGATGCGGCGCATGGAGAGAGACACGTTCCCCCGCTGCAGATAGGCACTCACCCGCAGTCTGCCTGTGGCTTTGTGATCGCTGACGAAGGTGATCTGCTTCTTTTCCTGGAACTGCTTCACCTGCTGCCCGGTCATGAGGACTTTGGCGCACACCTCGGCAATGCTCCGGGTGACGGGAGGCAAATCCAGTGGAAGGAGGCGGCCGTTCTTTTTGATGACCGGTGGCGAACCTACGGAGATCAGCAGGTCCGTTCCATTGTGCCGATGGAGTTCGTCCATGAGGGACACCATGGTCATGGGGCGTTTGAGCAGTTGCTGCAGTTCGCGGCCGTCGAAGGCCCCCGCCTTCTTCTCCAGGACATAATCTGTGGCCAGATCCATCTGGTAGGAAGTGGTGACGACCGGGTGAACCTTTTTGCCCGACAAAACCTCCACTTCATGAATGGCCCCAAAGTCATGGGGAGACTCCATGGCCACATGCACATTTTTCACATCCGCCATCAGAGGAAGCAAACGGTGCTTCTGCATGAGACTTCGAGGAATGAGGTTCAGGGTCTCCTCGGGGATGTGAAGATCTAAAAGGCTGACGCTTTCCGTGTCATATTTCTTACTCAAGGCCCTGAGAAGGGCGTCGTCGGGAATGTAGCCCAGCTGAATGAGCAGGGAACCGATGCGCTCCCCCCTTTCCGCCTGGAGATTGAGAGCTTCCTCCAGCTGCTCCGAGGTGATCAGCCCCTCCTTGAGAAGAATCTCTCCCAGAGGCAGGCTGCGGTAATCTTCCTCCCTTTTGCCCCTGAGGCGGCGTTCGCGGAGAAGCCTGCTGATCTCCCCCTGAGAAACCTTGCGATTTCCTGATTTGCTGACCTTCTCGTCCTCGACGATTTCCTCGAGCATTTTTGTGAGGTCGTACATGTCATTCACCTGGAGTTGATTTGATTCTCAATGAAAAAAGGATGAACACACGGCGGTTTTGCAAAAAGCACACCGTCTTCACCCTCGTGACGCGGGAAAGAACAATGCCCAAAAGCCATCCCCCACCTTTCCGGGAGGTCATTGGTTTTTGATCCATGGGCTTGCATGAAAGGGGAACTGGAAGGGGGAAGCTGTTGATTTACGGGATTGTGTGCGTGCACGCCCCGTCGTCACCGCGCAGGCATGAATTTATAAGATGATGAAAATAATGGATTTCAACCTGCCAGGAAATGACGTGAAGGAGGGTTCACGCGGGGAGGGAGGGCTTGAGTCAGGAGCATTGAGGGGTGGGACTGAGAGGGCCGGCAGAAAAGGGGCGGTAGAAAAGAAGGGGTCTGGAAGCAAACCAGGGACCCCCTTGGAAATGAAAAATAGTCATGGCGCGAGGGGCAGTGCCCCTTGAAAAGGTCAGACTTCCACCATGCTTTCCTGAAGGAGGTCCAGGTCTTCGATTTCCTCCTCCAGGTAGGCCTTGAGTTTCTTTTTCAGGCGGCTTTCAATCTGCCGCACGCGTTCTCTGCTGATTCCGAAGCGATCCCCGATTTCCTGAAGGGTCAGGGGTTCATCGGTGAGGAGGCGCTTGTCAAAGATGACCGCCTCCTTTCCCTTGAGCTGGCCGCGAAAGAGGGTCAATTTTTCATGGAGAATGGATTTGGCCTCTCTGTCGGCGATCTGGTCATCCACGGGCAGGTCGTCCGACGGAAGAAAAGACTTGTGCGTGTCCTCGGAATCTTCCTTGAGGGGGCTGTCAAGGGAGATTTCCCAGCTGTTCAGCCGCTGGTCCATTTCAAGGATCTCCGACTCCTTCACATCCAGCCGCTGGCTCAGCAGGGGCGTGGTCACCTCGACGCCCTGAGCTTCCAGGCGTTCTTTTTCTTTGCGCAGGTTGAAAAAGAGTTTTCTTTGAGCCTGAGTGGTTCCAATTTTGACCAGTTTCCAGTTGTCCATGATGAATTTGATGATGTAAGCCTTGATCCAGAAGGAGGCATAGTATGAAAACTTGTACCCGCGGTAGGGATCGAATTTCTTGGCCGCCTGCATGAGTCCCACATTGCCTTCCTGAATGAGGTCGTTGAGGTTTTGCATCCAGTAGCGCTGGAAATCCATGGCGATCTTCACCACCAGGCGCAGGTTGGCCGTGATCAGACGGTAGGCGGCTTCCATGTCACCCTTTTCACGGTACCGGATGGACAGTTCCCTTTCTTCTTCACGGCTCAGGAGGGGGTATTTCTTTATTTCATCGAGATACAGCCGGAATGGATCGTAAGAAACGCTGCGGGACCTTTCATGGGCCACCACGGGAGGAATCCCTTTCTCCTCGACACCATCGGTGTGGTTCTCTTTCTCTTTGGAAATGCCATTGGCCTCGGTCTTGGGCTCTGTGGTTTTTTTCTTCCCTTTGCGGGCTTTTTCAGTTTTCCTGGTCATAAGGCAGATGCAGTCCTTTACAGAATCGGTTTGAAGATCATTGGGAGTCAACGTCGGCAGGAAACTCCCCACGCCTTGCAAGCAAGATTTTCAGGAATGCCTGCTGAAAACGCCTCTTTCCATTGTGCCAGATTTTCAGGTGGAACTCACCTGAGACTTGGAAGGGCCATGCCTGCCTTTCGGGTTGGCTGGTTCGTCATAAAGTGCATTTTATATCATTATAGCGCATTTTTTCCAATATGGGGCAAACTAAAAAGAGAAAGAAGCTTCCAAGAAAGCCGTTGTCATGGGCGTGTTTTTCTTTTATAAGTTTTGTCCATGTTGAGATCGAACAGGGACCCCGCAGCCACTCTCTTCCTTCTCGGCAAAATGATAAAGAGCGAGAGTTTTATTTGAAGAGCAAAACAACCAATCCTTACCCTTTCGACCGCAATCCTTCCCCCTGCAAGATTGGTCCGTTCCCATCCTCTTCCGCCCCTTTCTCCTTGAGGCATCAACGCACTGGACCTTTCCCGGGTGAGACGATCCACTCACAGACCGAGGTGTCATGATCATCGCCGTCGACGGCCCCGCGGGCGCCGGAAAAAGCACCGTGTGTAAACTGCTGGCCGAAAAACTCGGCTATGTGTACCTGGACACGGGGGCCATGTATCGGGCCGTTGCCTGGGCAGCCGCTCAAAGCAGCATTTCCCTCGACGACCCGGGCAGCCTGGAGGAGAAGCTTCCTCTCCTTCCCCTCCGTTTCACTTTGCAAAACGGCGGCCTGCAGGTGACCTACAAAAGTCAAATCCTGGAAAAGGAGCTTCGGTCTCCCCGGATGGCTCAGAAGGCATCGGAAGTTTCAAGGCACAGGGCTGTGCGGCTTTTTCTCACTCAGTGGCAGAGACACCTGGCATCCACGGGCAACGTGGTCGCCGAAGGAAGGGACATGACCACCGTGGTCTTTCCTCATGCTCCCGTCAAAGTTTTTCTCACGGCTGACCTGCGCACCCGGGCCCGGCGCCGTCACGCCGAATACGCCGCCAAGGGCGAAAACATAGACTATTCGCAGGTGGAGCTTCAGATGCAGAAACGGGATGAAGAGGACAGCCGAAGGGCTCTCGCTCCCCTGCGCCCCGCACCCGGCGCCTTTGTCCTCAACACGGCAGGCCTTGACCTTGAAGGGGTCCTGAGCAGGCTCCTGGAGCACATCGCCGAGAAGACCCATGGCTCAGAAGGTCCTGATTCCAAAATAGTGGGAAATACACATTGATCGTTGATGTGTTTTCTGGTATTTTAGGTAATTTGAAGATGGCGAATGCCAAAATTGGACAAGGGGGTAACCAACTCAATGATTGAAAACGAATTGAAATCCAAAAGCGACATGAATCAAGATTTAGAAACGGACGATTTCTTCGATGAAGATGAGGCCATGCTGGATGGCGAGATGGAAGACATGCAGACCATGCAGGATCTTTACGATCAGAGCTTCAAAAACATCCAGGAAGGCGAAGTCCTCACGGGACGGGTGGTGCAGGTCAGTGACGATTTTGTCATGGTGGACATCGGCTACAAGTCCGAAGGCCAGATTCCCATCTCCGAATTCAAGGATGAAAACGGAATCATTCAGGCCGCCCTGGGAGACGAAGTGGATGTGCTCCTGGAGTTCCAGGACGATGACGACGGCTCCATTCACCTCTCCAAGGAAAAGGCCGCAAAAATCAAGGTCTGGGACGACATCAGCCGCATNTACAACGACGACGGCATCATCGAAGGAAAGGTGATTTCCAAGGTCAAGGGCGGCCTCGCCGTTGACATCGGTGTTCAGGCCTTCCTGCCCGGCTCCCAGGTGGATCTCCGTCCTGTTCGAAACCTTGAATCCATGATCGGCCAGAACTTCCCCTTCAAGGTCCTCAAATATAATAAGAAGAGACGCAATGTTGTCCTCTCACGGCGCGCCCTGCTGGAAAAAGAGCGGGAAGAGATGAAAACCCAGACCCTTGCAGGCCTCGAGGAAAGCAAGGTCGTGGAGGGCATCGTCAAAAACATCACCGACTACGGCGTTTTCGTGGACCTGGGAGGCATCGACGGTCTTCTCCACATCACGGACATGAGCTGGGGCCGCGTGGGGCATCCTTCGGAAATGTTCCAGATCGGGGATAAAATCAACGTCATGGTCCTCAGCTTCGACCGCGAAAACGAGCGCGTCTCCCTGGGTCTCAAGCAGATGGTGGAAGACCCCTGGAACAAAGCCGCCGAAAAATATCCCGTGAGCACCCAGGTGGCCGGGCGAGTGGTCAGCCTCACCGATTACGGGGCCTTTGTGGAAATCGAGGAAGGGGTCGAAGGACTCATCCACGTTTCCGAGATGTCCTGGACCAAAAAGATCCGCCACCCCTCCAAAGTGCTTTCCGTGGGAGATGAAGTGGACGCGGTTGTGCTCAGCATCAACCCTGAAAACAAGCGCATCTCCCTGGGCATGAAGCAGCTGGAGCCCAACCCCTGGGATGTGATCGCACAGAAATACCCCGTGGGCACGACCATTGCCGGAAAGATCAAAAACATCACCGACTTCGGTGTTTTTATCGGCATCGACGAAGGCATCGACGGCCTCGTTCACATTTCCGACATTTCCTGGACCAAGCGGGTCAAGCACCCATCAGAGATCTTCAAGAAGAACCAGGAAGTTCAGGCCATCGTTCTCAACATCGACAAGGAGAACGAACGATTTTCCCTGGGCATCAAGCAATTGGAGCCAGACCCATGGGAAAGCATTCCTCAGCGCTATCCCGCCAACAGCGTCATCACGGGCCCCATCACCAATGTGACCGACTTCGGGCTGTTCGTGGAAATAGAGGAAGGCATTGAAGGGCTTGTGCATGTGTCGGAAATCAGCAAGGAGAAAATCAAGTCTCCCATCGGCCAGTACAAGACGGGAGACGAGATCACAGCCAAAGTGATCAATATCTCACCCAAAGAACGAAAAATCGGCCTGTCCATCAAAAAGGTGGAAGAGCAGGAAGAGAAGACCAGCTACACCGATTATATGAACAGTGCCAAGGCTGCGACCTCCAACCTGGGCGAGTTGCTCAAGGAAGAAATGGAAGCTCGTGCCGGAAAGCCCGGTCCATCCGATGAGTAAAAGGGAGTCTTCCCTCATTTCTCACCCCTGAAAACATGCAGCACCCGGCCATGCATTCCAGCAGAAGCCGGGTGTTTGCTTTTGGACATCAATTCCCATGAAACTGCGCAAAGCCATCATCTGGGCCTTTCTTGCCTTTATGGGCCTGAGTTTCTTTCTGTGGTTCGCATCGAAAATGGATCTTTTGGCAGGGCCCAACCGCATCGCCGTCATCCGCATTCGAGGGGTCATCGACGATGTGCAGGAAATGCTCAAAGCCATGAAGGAATACCGGGAAGACGACAATGTGCAGGCCATCATTCTGCGCATCGAATCGCCCGGAGGAGGCATTGGTCCCTCTCAGGAGCTGTACCGGGAAGTGAAGCGCACCGCCGCCGTAAAGCCCGTGGTGGCTTCCCTGGGTGGCGTCGCTGCATCGGGGGGCTACTATATCGCTTCCGCAACGGATCACATCGTGGCCAACCCCGGAACCATCACGGGAAGCATCGGGGTGGTCATTTCATTCCCCAATCTTCGGGAACTCTTTGACCGGCTGGGCTACCACACCATTGTCATCAAAAGCGGAGAATTCAAGGACACGGGCAATCCGGGGAGGGAAATGACACCCCAGGAAAGAGACCTGCTCGAAGAAGCGATTCAGCAGTCCCACCTGCAGTTCGTCCGCCATGTGGCCGAGGGCCGGAACATGCCCCAGGATGCGGTGATGGAAGTGGCCGATGGACGGATCCTCCTGGGCGAAAAGGCTTTCCAGCTGGGACTGGTCGACGAACTGGGCAACTTCTATGATGCCGTCGCGGTGGCGGCCAGGCTTGGGGAAATCAAGGAAAAGCCCAAGGTCATTTTCTTTGAAAAGAGAAGGCGCTCGCTCCTCGACTTTCTTCTGGGAACGGACATGAGCGAAAGGGTGGTGACGTTTCTCGACGGGTCGCACGGCTTCATCCGCTACCAACTCCCCGCCCCTCAATGATTTTCAGCACCCCGTTCCGCCCGGGAACCCGGCCCCGAAGGAACGCACGGAAAGGCCCGTAAGGAAGCATCAGAAAACGTGGACATCTCCCAGTCCTTCGCGAAGAATTTCCGGCTCATCATTGATGAGGGAGATGACGCTGGAGGGCTGGCCGGAAACACCACCCCCATCCACGATGAGGTCGATGGCATGACCAATGGCGCTCTTGATTTCATGGGGCGTGGCCAGAATTTCATCGGTTTCCGGGTTCGTGGCGCTGGTGCTGATCACGGGATGCCCCAGTTCCCCCACGATGCGCAGGCAGACGGCATGGTCGGGGACACGAATTCCAACGGTCTGGCGCTTGGTGAGCATGATTTTGGGCACCAGGCGGGATCCCCCCAGCACAAAGGTGTAGGGCCCCGGCAGCAGGCGCTTCATGGTTTTGTAGGCATAATTGGTGACTTGAGCGTACTCGCTGATGTTTTTGAGATCACTGCAGATGAAGCTGAAGGGCTGGCTCGGAGATCGCCGTTTGAGCTTGTAGATTTTTTCTATGGCGGATTTGTTGAAAAGATCACAACCTATTCCATAGAAGGTGTCCGTGGGGTAGACGATGATTCCGCCGTCCCGCAGAACATCCACAATCTTTTTGATCTTCCTTGGTTCCGGGTGGTTCGGGTTGATTTCCAGAATCATGGTCTTCCTTTCTGCGTTGGGTGGACTCCTCGCCGTGCTGCACCGAGCCCCCGTCCTTTCCTGCCATGTGAGTGCTGATGATTATGGGCAAAGAGACAGGGAATCGTTGCCGACATGGATGATGGAGCGGACACAAATGTCGCCCATGGGATCGAGCTTAAAACGCAAACTTGATTTTATGTAAATAAACGGATGGTCCCCGGGATGTCAAGGACTCAACAAGAAGTGGATGCGCCCCCTGGCCCCTCAAAGGCGAGGTTTGGAGCCATAGATCTTGGATCTCACACCATTCGGCTCCTTGTGGGAGAACTGCAGGGTGGCAAAAGGATGGAACCGCTCCATGGGGACCGAAAAATCACGAGATTGGCCCAGGGATTTCAGCTCCATCAATGCCTCATGGAGCCCGCCATGGGGCGAAGCCTTCGGGTTTTGGAAGACTACGCCCGTGTGCTGAAAAGCATGCACGTCTCTTCCGTCGCTTGCGGCGCCACGGGAGTGATTCGGCGGGCNCANAACAGTGGGGAGTTTCTCCATCGAGTGCATAGCTCCTCGGGCATTTCTCCCCGCATTCTGTCGGAGCAGGAAGAGGCCTTTCTTTCGGCCAAAGGCGTGCTGAGTGTGCTCCCGCCGTGCTCCGGAGCGGTGATCCTCTTCGATCTCGGGGGCAGCAGCACCGAGTTCACCGTGTTCCACCCCCGGCAGCAAGACAAACTATGGTGCACAAGTGTTTTCCTGGGGGCAGCCACCACAACGGAGCGCTTCCTGATCAAGGATCCTCCGGGCACAGCCGCCATGAACCAGGCCACCGCCCACATGGCATCCACCCTCGGACCCACTCTGGAGCGTGTTTCCCGGTGCGCCGGGGATTTGTCCCCTTCCGCCCCGCCCCTCACGCTGGTGGGAACGGCCGGAACGGTGACCACCCTCGCGGCCATGAAACTGGAAATGACCCATTACCGTGCCGAGCGGGTCAATGGCCTCATCCTGGAAAAGGACTGGATCGCCGGGAAGATCGAGGAACTGGCTTCTTCCAGCCTCGAGGAGCGGCGGCACATGAAAGGCCTTGAAAAAGGGAGGGAGGACATCATTTTAGGGGGCGCCCTGGTGGTTCACAAAATCCTGGAAGGCCTCAATCTGGACACGATGGTGGTCACGGACGCGGGCCTCCTGGAAGGCTTGCTGCTGGATGGAGCGGAAAGGATTCTGGGCTTGCCCAAAACCCTTTTGGGCCCCTTGACATGGCACACACAAAAAGGTTAGAGGCCTTCCCATCCTCCCGGAAGGGAAAAGCGTTCCCATATCTCAACCAAGAATGGAGAAGTATTTGATGGATTCCAAACAAGCCGTCAACGTGCCCGTCGCCCTGACTTTTGACGACATTTCTCTTCTTCCCGCGTACTCGGAAATTCTGCCCAGTGAAACCAGCGTGGAAACGTTCCTCACGCGCAACATTCCCCTCAAGATTCCTCTCCTGAGCGCCGCCATGGACACGGTGACCGAGAGCGAGGCGGCCATCAGCCTTGCGCGGGAAGGGGGCATTGGCATCATTCACCGCAACATGTCCATCGAGCGGCAGGCCCTGGAGGTGAGCAAGGTCAAAAAGTCCGAACGGGGCATGGTCGTGGACCCTGTGACCGTCGAACCTGACCAGAAGGTGGCTCACGTCCTGGAATTGATGCAGCGTTACAAAATTTCAGGGGTGCCCGTGGTGAAGGACGGCCAGCTGGTGGGCATCATCACCAACCGGGACCTGCGTTTTGAAACCAACATGGACATGGAAATTTCCCAGGTGATGACCAAGGACAACCTTGTGACCGCCCCCATGGGAATCTCCCTGGATGAATCCAAGAGGCTCCTGCACAAAAACCGCATCGAAAAACTGCTGGTGGTCGACGACGAAGGCAAGCTCAAAGGGCTCATCACCATCAAGGACATCACCAAGCTCATCAAGTACCCCAATTCCTGCAAAGACGAACTGGGCAGGCTTCGGTTGGGGGCCGCCGTGGGGGTGGGTGCAGAAACGCTGGACCGTGTGAGGGCCCTCGTGCACGCGGGAGTGGACGTCATTTCTGTGGACAGCGCTCACGGACACTCTCGAAATGTCCTGGAAACGGTGAGGCGCATCAAGACGGAATTTCCCGCCACACCCGTTCTCGCGGGCAATGTTGCCACCGCTGCGGGTGTGGAAAGCCTCATCAAAGCTGGGGCCGATGCGGTCAAGGTGGGTGTGGGGCCCGGTTCCATCTGCACCACCCGCATCATCGCCGGTGTGGGAGTGCCTCAGGTCACCGCCATCATGGAGTGCTCACGGGTGGGCAGGGCTCACGGCATTCCCATCATTGCCGACGGAGGCATCAAGTACAGTGGTGACGTGGTCAAGGCACTGGCTGCGGGCGCCAATTGCGTCATGATCGGAGGGCTGTTCGGCGGCACGGAGGAAAGTCCCGGCGAAACCATTCTTTTCCAGGGCAGAAGCTACAAGGTCTATCGGGGCATGGGATCCCTGGGAGCCATGAAAGACGGCAGCAAGGACCGCTACTTTCAGGAAGAAGTCATGGAGCCCAAAAAGCTGGTTCCCGAAGGCATCGAGGGAAAGGTCCCCTATCGAGGGCCTCTGGCGGGAGTGGTCCATCAGCTGGTGGGCGGTCTTCAGGCGGGCATGGGCTATCTTGGATGCCGCACCCTGGAAGAGCTCCGCACCAGGGCGCAAATGGTGAGAGTGACCCCTGCGGGACTTCGTGAAAGCCATGTGCACGACGTGATCATCACCAAGGAGGCGCCCAATTACCAGGTGGACCTCAAATGACGAAAAACCCCACACAGGAAAACCCCATGAATTTTGACCATCTGCACGAGGAACGCATTCTCATACTGGACTTCGGCTCCCAGTACACCCAGCTCATCGCCAGGCGGGTCCGGGAAAGCCATGTGTATTGCGAGATTCATCCTTTCAACATGCCCCTGGAGTCCATCCGCAGCTTTCAGCCCAAAGGGATCATCCTTTCGGGAAGCCCCAGCAGCGTTCATGAAAAGGATGCCCCCCTGTCCGACCCTCAGGTCTTTGAGCTGGGAGTCCCCGTGCTGGGCATCTGCTACGGCATGCAGGTCATGGCCCACCAGTTGGGCGGCGCCGTGGAGAAGGCTCAGCAGCGCGAATACGGACCTGCCAGCATCGAGGTGGATCACGAGGGGGAGCTCCTCAAGGATGTGGAAAAAGAGTCGGTGCGCGTCTGGATGAGCCATGGAGACCGGCTTCTGAAAATACCGCCCGGTTTCATCATTCAGGCTCACAGCGACAATTCCCCCGTGGCCGCCATGGGGGACATGGACCGCCATTTCTATGGCGTTCAGTTTCATCCCGAAGTGGTTCACACCCCCAGCGGGTCGATCATCATCGAAAACTTCCTGTTTCGCATTTGCCGGTGCCGCTCCACCTGGACCATGAAATCTTTCGTGGAGTCCGCCATGGAAGCCATCAAGAACAAGGTGGGCGACGACCAGGTCGTTTGCGCCCTCAGCGGCGGAGTGGACAGCTCCGTGGTGGCAGTCCTCATTCACAGGGCCATCGGACCCCGCCTTCACTGCATCTTCGTGAACAACGGCCTTTTGAGAAAAGGTGAAGCGGAAAATGTTCAGCGGGTTTTTCGCGACCATTTCCAATTGAATCTCACCTATGTGGACGCCTCCGAACTCTTTCTTTCCCAGCTGAAGGGCGTCGTGGACCCGGAACAGAAGCGCAAGATCATTGGGAACCTTTTCATTCAGGTCTTTGAACGGGAAGCGGCCCGGCTGCCCAATGCCAAATACCTCGCCCAGGGCACTCTGTATCCCGATGTGATCGAAAGCGTCTCCTTCAAGGGGCCTTCCGCGACCATCAAGAGCCACCACAATGTGGGGGGGCTTCCCGAACGCATGAAACTCAAGCTCATCGAACCTCTGCGGGAACTTTTCAAGGACGAGGCCCGCATGGTGGGCAGGGAACTGGGCCTTCCCGAATCAACCATCATGCGCCATCCTTTTCCGGGGCCAGGCCTCGCCATCCGCACCCTGGGGGAAATCACCCCCGAAGACCTGCACATTCTCCGGGAAGCGGACAGCATCATTCTCGAGGAGATGGAAGTTTCGGGATGGTATGACAAGGTGTGGCAGGCTTTTGCCGTCTTGCTTCCCGTGCGCTCGGTGGGCGTCATGGGCGATGAGCGGACTTATGACCGGGTCATTGCCGTTCGAGTGGTGGAAAGCGTCGACGCCATGACCGCCGACTGGACCAAATTGCCCTACAGCATCCTGGAAAAGATTTCCAACCGCATCATCAATGAAGTGAAGGGCATCAACAGGGTGGTCTACGACATTTCATCCAAGCCGCCCAGCACCATCGAATGGGAATGAGTCTGATTTTGATAAGGGCCCCTTCACCCATCTGGAAAACTCATGCCGCCGCCCGTTTTTGATTCCAGGGACCGCTTCTACCGCCGCCATGCTCCCCATTCCAGAAGGTGGCACTCTTTCCAGGTTCTGTTCCGTGAAACGGACCTGTGGATTCGGGCCGCGCAAAATCTCCAGAAGGAAGGGCTGGCAGCGGTGCTCAACTGCCGCCGCCAGCTGCATGCCTATGCGGACCAAAACCCCCTTTTCCTCACCTCCTTCAAACCCCTTCCCCAGGATCCTTTTGCACCTTCCATCGTGAAGGAAATGCTCGAGGCCGCCGCCACGGCCCGGGTGGGCCCCATGGCAGCCGTGGCGGGCGCCGTGGCACAGCACGTGGGACGCGTTCTGGGAACACTCGCCGGGGAGGTCATCGTGGAAAACGGAGGGGACTGTTACCTGGATCTGAAAGAAGAAATCACGGTGGGCCTTTATGCGGGGCCCGCGTCGCCCTTCAGCAATCAGTTGGGCCTGCGCTTCACAAGGGATCGATTTCCTCTTGGAGTCTGCACCTCGTCGGGCACGGTGGGCCACTCCGTTAGCCTGGGCAGGGCCGATTCGGTCACGGTCGTTTCCCCGTGCGCCGCTGTGGCCGACGCGGCGGCAACGGCCCTTGGAAATCTCACTCAATCCTCCCGGGACATCTCCCGTGTCCTGGAACGCGCCCAATCCATGGCAAAGGTGGAGGGCGTGGTGGTGACCATCGGGGACCGAATGGGGGCCTGGGGCCATGTGGAGCTGGTTCCCCTGAATCTTCCACTCTCGTGAGAGGCGCCCAAAACCGGGCCCTCACAGCCCTTCCAGGGGAAATCACTTTGTGTTTTGAAAAGCGGCTGGTATATTACGTGGCGAAGAGTAAGGAAGAACCCATGCACTCCATCCACGCTTTCAGGGCGGCCTAATTCATGAAACTGGTTGTGATGTCCGACACACACCTTCGAAGCTTGACCGAAGAGTTTGTTCAAATCTGTGATCACTATTGTTCCAACGCGGACCTGGTGATCCACCTGGGAGACTGGACGCGAAAAGAAATCCTGGACCACCTGGAAAGGTATCCTCTGGAAGCGGTGGCCGGCAACATGGATGGGCCGGACATTTCTCAACGGCTTCCCCGAAAGCGGGTTCTGAAGTTGGGTGGTTTTCGGCTGGGCATGACGCATGGGTGGGGATCTTACGGAGACCTCCCCTGGCGGCTTCTCAACGAATTCAACGGAGTGGACGCCATTCTTTTCGGTCACACGCACCAGCCTTTCTCAGGGAAAACAAACGGAGTCTTCTGTTTCAATCCGGGTTCGGTCTTCCTTGGCCGCAGCGCCAGCAACCGCACTCTCGGCATCCTCTACCTGGAAGATCGCATTCGAAGCCAAATCGTGAACATTTAGGAAGGACCTATGCAAAACCTTTGGGCTCCCTGGCGGATTGACTACATTCTGGGCAAGCGAGAAACCTACTGCATCTTTTGCCCCGAAGGCGACGGGCTCTCCGATGAGGAAAGGCTCATCCTGCACCGCGGCCGCACCGTGATGGTCATGATGAACAAGTATCCCTACAACAATGGCCATTTGCTCGTAGCGCCCTGGCGGCACATCTCCCGATTCGAAGAACTGGAGGACACGGAAATGCTGGACCTCTCCCGGTGGATTCAGCGCTGCATTGTCATCCTGCGAGAGGTGATGCGCCCCGATGGTTTCAATGTGGGCCTCAATCTGGGAGTCGTGGCAGGAGCAGGCATTGAAGATCACCTCCACCACCATGTGGTTCCCCGGTGGAACGGAGACACGAACTTCATGCCGGTCCTGGCCGACGTGAGAAGCATTCCCGAGCATTTGAAAGCAACTTATGCCAAGCTCTTACCCCACTTCACAAAGGAAGGCGCCCATGAAGCACTTTAAATTGATCACCATCTTATTTTTACTGGTCCATGTGAGCATTTTTTTATGGAAAAACATGGCCACACTCAAAACGTCCCTTCCCTTCAGGTGGAACCTTTACTTTCTGGAATTCCACTGGGAGCACCATGTCTACTCCCTCATGGCCTTTTCCCTTGTGGTGGGCTTAATCCTGGGCATTCTCGCCATGTTCTGGCCCTATCAGAAGGTGAAAGCAACCCTCAAAAAGGAGCGCGAAGCAAAGTCCCAATCAAGTCCCGACGTGGACAGTTCCTCATCTTCTTCGACTCAGTAGCGTGCCCTGTCCCTTTTGACGCTCCGCAGCCTCCTCATGACTTCTTTTCCTCTTCAACCTGTGCTAGATTTCTCTCGATTTATGGACCCATTCCTGCTCATCTTTCTTGACCCAGTCGCTTCCAGATCCAGCTCCCCTCCCGCTCCCAGTCCATAATCCAAACTTTCCGCAGGTTTTGCAAAGAATTCCGGGGCCATTGGGAAAGCATGCCATGAGCCCCGCCTGAAAAAATTCTGCGGGGCACAGCTTTGCAGTGCAGGGACTGAACCCCAAAGCTGCTGACTTAAGCTTTTTCACCCTGAATGAAAGCTCCTTCACGCCTTTCCCGCGGAGACGGGTATCCGGTCTTTTCAGGATCCTTGGGACCCCCGCCCCCTGGCGGAGGTGGCGGAACGGGGCAACGCACAATGCATCACGGTTCGCAATGCATGCTGTTGACAGCATTGGGTTTGAACCCTGGCGGCCATGGATGAGGTCAAGAAAAAGGGAATGAGAGAAAAACACAAGATCCTCCTTGTGGATGATGAAGACCATTTCAGATCAGCCCTCAGGCGCCTTCTGGAAAAAACGCACATTGTCCTGGAAGCCAGCACAGGAAACCAGGGCCTGGAAACGGCACGGCAGGAAGAACCCGATCTCATTCTTCTGGACATCGGGCTTCCCGACAGCAGCGGCCTGGAAATTCTGCCCCGCTTCAAGGAACTCCGCCCTTCGCCCACGGTGGTCATGATCACAGCCTATGAGCATGTGCGAGATGTGGTGATGGCCATCAAGCGGGGTGCCTTTGACTATCTGGTCAAACCCGTTGACCTCGATGAATTCGAGGTCACCATTCAAAAGGCCCTGGAGCACTCAGGGCTCAGGAATGAAGTGGACCGGCTGCGGCAGGAAGTGCAGCGACTTCGGGGCGAGGACAAGCTCATCGGCAAAGATCCCAAATTCCTGGATGCTCAGATGCTCGCGGTCAAAACAGCTCAGAGCCGGGATGCGGGAGTTCTCATTCAGGGTGAGAGCGGCGTGGGCAAGGAGCTTTTTGCCAGGCTCATCCACAATGGAAGTCCCCGGGCCGCCTATCCCTTGATGGCCCTCAACTGTGCCGCCTTCGGGACGGAAATCATCGAAAGCGAACTTTTCGGTTATGAGAAAGGGGCTTTCACGGGGGCAAGGGCCGAGGGAAAGAGCGGATTGCTACAGGTGGCCGATGGGGGCACCCTTTTTCTGGACGAAGTGGTGGAACTGCACCCGGAAATTCAGGCCAAACTGCTTCGAGTGCTCGAGGAACGGGAATTCTATCCCGTGGGCGGCACCCGGAAGAAACGAGTGGACATTCGAATTGTTTCCGCCTGCAACCAGGATTTATGGGAAGCCAGCGAACAGGGCCGCTTTCGAAGGGATCTTTTCTTCCGGCTGGCCACCATCCGCATCGACCTGCCTCCCCTCCGAAACCGTCAGGGAGACATCCTCCCCCTTGCATCGGCCTTCATGGATGAGTTCAACGACAAGTACGGGAAAAAATTCCGAGGGTTCAGCCCCAGCGCGGAAAAAATTCTTATTTCCCACCCATGGCCGGGAAACGTACGGGAACTGAGGAACACCATCGAACGGGTCATCCTCCTGGAAAACGATGAAAACGTTCTGGGCCGCCATCTCCATTTTCTGGACGGTGCCGTGCCCGAAGGTGAAACGCTCGAAAAGAGCGGTTTTTTCTTTCAGCTGCCGGAAACGTCCGTCTCCCTTGAAGAAATCGAAAAACAGATCATTGGGGAAGCTTATGAAAAATGCCAAAGGAACAAGTCCAAAACGGCGCGCTACCTCAAGATTCCCAGGCATATTCTCACCTATCGCATGAAAAAGTTTGGCATGGAAGGGTGAACAATATGGTCAACCCCCTCCAAGGCTGAACAATAATCTCCAAAATCCAGTCCATGCCCTTGAGGCAAGGGATGGTGTGTTGCCCTGTCCCGTCACCCCCGCGAAGGCGGAGACCCGGAGGATCTTGAAAAGACTGGATTTCTGCCTTCGGGGGAATGACGTGAAGGGGTTCTTATTCAGAGCGAAACAGCTTCAATCCACCACATTGCCACCCCCAGCCCCCCTTTTCATGGAGGAAACAATGGGGCGGCCGTTCCCCCGCCTCCATGAAACCCTGAAAAGCTGATCAATATTCATCAAACAAAAGAGCCTGCTCCCCGCTTCAATCCCCTTGAACCCCTGTGCCCTCCCGCACCACAAGGATTCGCACCTGCTGGCACAGTTCCTGCTTCCATTTTGCGCCACGGAGGCGGACATTGAAAACTTCACATCGTGTGTTGCTGGTTGAAGACAATCCTCCCCTGAGACGCTCTTTGGAAAACTATCTTGAACGGGCCGGCTACATCTGTGACAGCTGCTCCACCGCCAGTGAATCGTTCATCCTCACAGATCAACGCTCCTACGACATTGTCATCGCCGAATTTCTTCTTCCCGATGCCAACGGTGCTGAACTCCTGCGGAAACTCCTGCTCAAAGCGCCCCATATGGAAGTCATTCTCCTCTCTCAATTCGATTTTCAATCCATTGCTGAAAAACTTCCGGACTTCGATCTGCACTGCTTTTTGAAGAAACCCTTCGACCTCGACGATTTCGAAACCGCTCTCTCCATTCTTCAAGTTGAAAAATGACCGCGGCTGTTTGACGAAACCCCATCAAGCACAAGAGAAGCCATCACTGTGCCTGCCCGAACCATCCAGCAGGGAACTCTCTTGTTGTCTGTTCACCTTTCTCCCTTCTATCTCCAGTGGTGATTGACGCACACGCTCTCTTTCCCGTTCCATCGCCCGCGGCTCCTGCTCTTTTACGACACGGTCCTGATCTTCCCCGCTCATGTGACTGCTGATGCCGCTGAAACTCCATTCATGTTCCAGGCTCAATCCCCCGGCACTGCTCATGTTCCTCTCTGCTCTCGCTCCATTTCCCGCGCCATCTGGTTTACAGCACTGAAAACCCTCTACCCGATGCATCACGTTCAAACCTGCAGCTCATGTGGAACAACCGAGAGAACCTCTGTTTGCAATAGCAAAAGGCCATGGGGCAAGTCCCTGTGGCCTTTTGCATTCAGTTTCCTTCCTTGCTTCCCCGCAAAAACCCGCCTCTCTCAGCCATTTCCATGAAAGCCATGAATCTCCGAAGCCTTCATTGAAAATGCTTGCACAAACAGACTAAAATCCCGTAAATGTGATCATCGGTACAATTGGTTTTATGTCGCTCTCCCTTGTGGAAGGAATCAATTCTTATTGCTCTTCGCGGGTCGCAGCGGCACAATGGCATGGAGACGGAACGCACCGCTTCCACATATGTTTTTTTGGCCCAACAACAAACCAAACCAGGAGAGAACCATGGACCTCCAGAAAAGTGAACTCATCGAAAAGATCGAAGCCAAGGGAATGGATTTCCGCGAGCTGGCGGAAAAGATTCAAATGGATCCCACGATCCTCAGCCTCTATTTCACCAAGGATGATTATCCAGTTCCCGTGAGAATCATCAAGAAAGTGTCCGAAGCCCTCGCCGCCTGAAAAGCTGTCGCCCAAAAGCGCGTGGGCACAAAAAGGAATCACCCCAGGGGGGCAATGCTTTTGACTGGAGCCTTTGGTCCAGGTTGACGCAATGCCCCCTTCCGTTATCCCCGCACAGGCGGAAATCCAGCCTTCAGGGCCTCAGGCTCATATCACCCAATTCGTCATTCCCGCGAAGGCGGGAATCCAGTTCTTCAGGTCCCCAGACCGACCTCATCCCCGCCGTCATTCCCGCACTGGCGGAATCCAGCCTTCAAGGCCTCAGGCTCATATCACCCAATTCGTCATTCCCGCGAAGGCGGGAATCCAGTTCTTCAGGTCCCCAGACCGACCTCATCCCCACCGT
>SL_3KL_010_SEDDRAFT_10000378_pt1 | contig 35664 bp, 22 predicted proteins | sample SodLakKL_010_SED_2_FD_10381 | JGI IMG/M metagenome (IMG submission 10381) | reverse complement strand
CGCGTCACAAGCCGTGCCATATTCGATCCGGTACTTACCCCCCAGCTATCCAACGGGTTTTCCCTGAAAAAGATCCTGCGGCAATACATGGACGACGACAACGAATCGTCGGGCTATGCCACCTACCTGGAATGGACCAATTTTGATTTCCAGGAGGAGAAGGAAAAGCAATTCCTGGCCGCGGCCCCGGTGCGTATTTGCGTGGTACAATACCAGATGCGCCCCATCAAAAGCTTTGATGAATTTGCCATTCAATGCGAATATTTTGTCGACGTGGCCTCCGGTTACAAAAGCGACTTCGTGCTCTTTCCGGAAATCTTTACCCTGCAGTTGCTTTCGCTTTTCCCAAAAGAAGAACCAGGCACTGCAGCCCGTAAGATTGGTGAATTCACCGAACAATACCTCGACCTTTTCAGCGAACTGGCCATCAAATACAACATCAACATTGTGGCCGGATCGCATTTTACCCCCGAAGGGGATGACCTGCATAACATTGCCTACCTGTTTCAGAGAAACGGGGAAATAGGCAAACAATACAAACTGCACATCACTCCCAACGAGAAAAAATGGTGGGGTGTAAAGCCAGGCAACAAGCTGGAGGTGTTCGAGACGGACAAAGGGAATATATCGATCATGATATGTTACGACATAGAGTTTCCGGAGCTGGCCAGGATCGCGGTCGAAAGGGGTGCGCGGCTGATCTTTGTCCCCTTCTGCACCGACGACCGGCAGGGTTATCTGCGTGTACGATACTGTGCCCAGGCTCGTTGTGTCGAAAACCAGATATTCGTGGCCATTGCCGGAACCGTCGGCAATTTACCACAGGTAGACAATATGGATATCCAGTATGCCCAGTCGGGCATCTTTACCCCGTCAGACTTTTCCTTTGCCAGGGATGCCATTGCAGGGGAATGCACCCCCAACGTGGAGACCGTGATCATCAATGACATCGACCTGGAATTGTTGAAAAGGCACCGCAACAGGGGTACTGTAACCAACTGGAACGACAGGCGGACAGACCTCTACCGGATCGTGTCACTCGACGAACACCCGCCCGGGGGGTTCAGCGGAGAAAAATCTCTCCTCAGCGACTAAACATTTTTAATTTGTTGTTCGTTTAAAAAGTATCTTTTTTTTAAAAAACATGTAGCATGGACAAACTTACAAGACAAGAAAACAAAGCCTATCAATGGATGGCAAAGCACGGCGTGATCCTGTTGCGCATCAGCATCGGGGTTGTATTTTTCTGGTTTGGTGTGCAGAAATTCTTCCCGGGGGTCAGTTCGGCCGAAGACCTGGCCACGCGGACCATTGAGGTGATGACCTTTGGCATCATCACACAGTCGCTGAGCATGCCCCTGCTGGCAGCCTGGGAGGTGATCATCGGCCTTACTTTCCTGTTCGGCCGTTTTATGCGTATCGCCATTCCCCTGTTGTTCCTTCAGATGATCGGTACCGTAACCCCATTGTTCTTTTTCCCGTCCGAGACATTCTCCATGGTGCCCTTTACCCCCACCCTGGTAGGACAGTACATCATAAAGAACGTTGTGCTTGTGAGCGGAGCAATGATCATCGGGGCCTATCATTTCGGGTTTGCCATTCAACGGCCCCCGGAAGTAAAATAAGTTTACCAGCTGTCCATAAAATAACGTACGAATGTTTCAAACCAGGGATCGTTGCCCGTGAGCTCCCTGACCAGATCCCCCGGCTCCTTTTGAAGCCCCGGCATACCTTGATAATAGCGGGCCGCTTCGATTCCGGCCACCCGCTGGTGATATTCCACCGCGCCGGAAGCAACCCCCAGGTCTTTCAATGCCCTCAAAAGCCCTGTGCTTTGACGGGGCATCCCGGCGGCAGCATAGTTCAATACACCCGTTTGAATGGTTTCCTGCATCTGTGAATGCCTGGCATGGTCAAACAGGGATGGATGGTTTCTGGCCATCTCCCCGGTCACGGCAAAATAACGCCCGGCCTTAACGGCATCACCCTGCATTTCATAGGTTTCGGCCAGCACCCTGTACCGGGTGAACACCCTGAACAATAGTGCAGTGACCTCAGCATCATGCGGAATAAAATCCGAATGTTCCTGCTGGTAATCGCCGGCGGTTTGAAGATATGTGCGGGCAAAGTCGAGGTTGCCGGTACGCAGGGCCCGGCCGGCCACCACCAGGAACGACCTGTAGACGCCCATGTGGCTCTGTGCAAGCAAGGCATGGAGCTGATCCGGACAGGGATAAAGGCCATCCACACTGCCACAGAATGAACTTGCATGACCGAGTATATCAAGGGAGGAGGTGTGGCGTTCTTCGGCAATCATCGCCCGGGCAGCATCAAAGAACATTGCCAGAACGGTATCTGCAAGCAGATGCGTTTCACGGCGCAGCACGGGGCCGGGTTGCATAAGGGTCATGATGCTTTCGAGCCTGTTCAGGGCATCCCCCTTATTGCCCGACATGCGGTCTTCCCTGGCAAGGGCCAGGTGGGCGGGAATATGAAACGGATTGTAGGTGATGGCAGACAAAAAGTGGGGGCGGCCATGGGCAGGTGAATACGCCTCGGCAAGGGACATTCCGCGGCGGTAAAACAAGGAATCGATATGTACGATGGAGTGATTGAATGCAGTGCGCAATGAATCAATCTGCCGTTTCAGGGCCTCATATACCGGGATAAAAACCAGCGGATCATTGTTCGGCAGATCCAGCCAATGATGAAAAGGTTCAAAACCAATAACTCCCATCAAAGCCTCCGCCTCACATAAGCGAAACTCCTCGATCAGGATGTTTTCCGGGTCATTTGGATCCATGTTACGGATCAGATCGCGGATTTTGCCCAGCCTGGCCGGGGCGGCATAATAGCCCTGCAGCGATTGGTTCCATTGCAGGATGCGTTCAAGGGTACGGTCGTCATAATAAAAAACGGCATCGCTGAACCTGACATCAAGCTCATGGATGCTGCCCTTGTATGGAAAAGTGATTTCCAGCCACAACGTGCCCTGTACCGGGGCCTCCTTCCCAGCAAACTCCCCGGAGTAAATAATATCCTGATCCCCATCCGACACCATGACATTAAACCCGGCCTTGCCGGGCAGGAGCAAATGCGACAAGCTGAAATCTTTATAAAAGGTATCCCCTTCAATATCAAGCTTATCAGCAAATACGCGCAGACATACGCTGTTTTCGGTATCTTCATACAATTCCATCCGTAATGACAAATGCAACTGATAGGATGTATATACGCGCAATTTACCCTGTCCCTGCGCCAGTGTTCCCAGGATGGTATTGACAATGTCCTGGCCGGGACCGGGATAAGGGGAAAAAGAATACGATTGCCGGATGGATTGCGTTTGTGTTTTAACAGGCTGCTGCATGGAAAATAAACCCGGGGCAACCATCAGGAAATACAAGGCAAGAACAAGTAACCGCATGGAAGGATCTATTATATTGACTGAATATGGCATGGCAAAGGTAGTGTTTTCTGTCTTTTTTTAATCCTGGGATTATCTGTAAAAAACAGGGGAATAATGGCAATTAAATGTACCTTTGCAGCATATCAACCATCAATCACAATAGCATGCTTATCAGGATCCATCCCGACAATCCCAGCGAGCGGCTGCTTCGCCTTGCAGTGGATTGCCTGCGGCAGGGAGGTGTGATCATCTATCCCACCGATACCGTATATGCCATTGGCTGCGACATTCACCAGTCCAAGGCAGTTCAACGGGTAGCCCAGATCAAAAATATCAAGCCGGAAAATGCGAACTTTTCACTGATCTGCCACGATTTGAGCCATATCTCTGACCTCACCAAGCCTTTTTCCACAAGCATATACAAAGCCATGAAAAAAGGCTTGCCCGGCCCTTTCACCTTTATTCTCAACGCCAACAACAATGTGCCAAAACTTTTCCAGAGCCGGAAAAAAACGGTTGGGATCAGGATACCGGACAATAAGATATCGCGTGAACTGGTGCGCCTGCTTGGCAACCCGATGATATCAACCTCAGTGTATGATGATGATGAGATCATCCAATACACCACCGACCCTGAACTGATCCATGAAAATTACCAACAGCATGTAGATATCGTGATTGATGGCGGCAACGGGGGAAATCAGGCCTCCACCGTGATTGACTGCACCGGGGATGAACTTGTGGTGGTCCGTGAAGGGAAAGGCAGGTTGGAGGAGATCCTGTAGAAGAAGAAAGAAAAAGTAATTAGTAATTAGTAATTAGTGATTAGTATGGGTAATGGGGTTATTAGTCGATTGTTTTTAGATAAAGACCGGGGCGGGAAGCCGTTTTTCCTGGTGGCGGGGCCTTGTGTGCTGGAAGATGATGACATGGGTTTCAGGATTGCCGGGGAGATCACGGAAATTACCGGCAGGCTGGGGATCCCCTATATCTTCAAGGCCTCCTATAAAAAAGCCAACCGGAGCAGGCTCGACAGCTTTACCGGCATTGGCGATGAAAAAGCGCTGAAAGTGCTCGGTGATATCGGCAAACGATTTGCCATCCCCGTTTTGACCGATGTGCATAGCGAAACGGAAGCGGCCATGGCGGGGGAAATTGCAGATGTCATTCAGATTCCCGCATTCCTCTGCCGGCAAACGGAGCTTTTGCTTTCGGCAGCCAACACCGGGAAGGCCGTCAACATCAAAAAAGGGCAATTTTTATCTCCCGGCGCCATGCGATTTGCCGTGGATAAAGTCAGGGCTGCCGGAAACGACCAGGTGATGATTACCGAACGTGGCAGTATGTTCGGCTACGGCGACCTGGTGGTTGATTTTCGCGGCATTCCGCAAATGCAGGCATTTGGGGTTCCGGTAATCTATGATGTAACCCATTCCCTGCAAAGGCCCAACCAGGAAAGCGGGGTTTCCGGCGGGCTGCCCGGCCTTATTGAGACCATGGCCAGGGCCGGCATCGCGGCAGGCGCCGACGGACTGTTTGTGGAAACACACCCGGATCCGGAAAAAGCAAAATCTGATGGGGCCAACATGCTGCGGCTCAACCGGCTGGAAGAATTGCTGGTAAAGCTCCTGGCCATCCGGCAAACGCTGTAAACCGATCCCCTTTACACCTGAAACCGGCCCCCTTTATACCTGGTCTTCGAATTGGATGGCATCGAGTTGTCTGCGCAACTGCCGCATCCGCACTGTAAACTCATCCAAATATTCTTCAGGCAATGGATCCCCGCTGGGGAATTCGAGCCTCAGGTGATCCACCTGCCGGCCATTTTTCCAGAAACGGAAACATACGTGGGGCCCTGTGGCAAGCCCTGTGCTGCCCACATAGCCGATCACCTGTCCCTGTGTGACCCTGACACCTGGCCGGATGCCGGTAGCAAAGCGCGACATATGCAAATATTGCGTTTCATACACCGAGTTGTGCCGGATTCGCACATAATTCCCGTTGCCCCTTGTATAACTGGTTTCAGTCACCACCCCATCCCCGACCGCCAGAATGGGCGTGCCGCGCGGGGCGGCATAATCGGTGCCAAGGTGGGGGCGCCGGTCTCCGTGAATGGGGTGCAGGCGGCTGTGTGAATATCGCGAGGAAATGCGGGGAAATTCAAGGGGCGCCCGCAAAAAGACCTTGCGCAAATTGTTTCCCTCTGCATCGTAATACCCCTTGATGGTATCCGCCTCAAAGCGGTATCCTTCCACCTCTCTGCCGTGGTGCAAGAAATAGACTGCATCCACGTGAGACACACCCACGGGCCTGTCGCCGACGTACTGCATGGCATACAATACCTTAAAACGGTCGCCGGGAAAGATCCGGTAAAAGTCAACCGACCAGGCCAGTATGCGCGACATATGGACAGCCAGTTCCGGATTCAGCTGATTATCCATCAGGGTATTCCACAGGGAGGAATTGATCACTCCCGATGCCGACACAGGCACTATGGATATTTCTTTTTCAGTCCGCGATACCCGGATGGAGTCACGAAAATCAACCACCAGGAATTCCAGGTCCGATATCTCGTACACAAAATAATCAAATGTCCCGGTGCTGTCTGTTGAGAAATAGCCATGATAATGATGGCCCCTGCGCATGCGCCGGGGGTTGAAGACTTCAAGCATTTCGCGGGCCACACGGTCGGTGATCACCGGGCTGAGGCCAAATCGGTCAAAAATATGTGACAAGGTATGCCCCGACTGCACACGCCTGGTTTCGATACGGTAGTTCCCTGCCGGCAAACCAAATTCATCCAGTTCCGGCAGCGTCAGCACTGGTTCAGCCAATTNCTCTTCGGGAAAGGTTTCACCGGGCAATGTCACCACAACATCATCGGCAGGGCGCATAAAAATAAACCAGGCCGGCAAAAGAAGCAGAAGACCAACAATGATAAACAAGCGAAACTTAAGGTAAGGCTTTATGGTCATGAGGCAGTGGGATGATTTTATTTATAATGCCCCAAAGATAAACAATGCAGAGAAAATATAGATGCTTACGGCTGAAATGCCAAACAGGACAAAGAAACCGATCAGGGTAAAACCAAGTGTTTTGTGCGTGGGGGTCCGGAGCAGGGGACCGGTACCCTTGCCAAATATAAAGGCTGCATAGATCAGCCCAACGAACCACACCGGCTCCATGGCCGGGCCCAGCGCGGCCAATAGCTGTGCAAGCATCAAGGGGGTATAAGCGATGATGCACAACAACATGGACTTGCCGGCATCCTGTTCACTGCCGAATGCCCCGGCAAGGCGTGCAATGATCCTGGCACCAAGCCATACCGAAAGGATGTATGCGGTCAAACTGACCAGAAATATTCCTGAAAGGTATGCGCCCCCGGGTGCAGTTCCGTCTTGGGCAAACTGGTTCATCACCCGCACCATGCGGCCTGTAGCCCCCAGTGTCATCAATGGCATGCCGTAGGAGAAAAAAAATGTCTTTGCCACCGGCACATTGCCGGCAAAATCCCGGAAAAAACGGCCCGGCCGGACAAGGATGTCGCGGATCATGATGAGGTTATGTTGTTTCTTCATATTCAATAGAGGATATTCATGTGGTTTGCGGCGATGACCTGTCAAAAATAATCAAAAGCAGCGGTGCCGCACAAAAAAACCACCCAAAAGAGCCGGATTTTGAAAGCAGATGCTAACTTTGCCATACACAAAAGTTTTTTTCAAGTTTACACGGACATGGGCTGGCACATTTGGATAACAGGGTTTGCGGATTACCTGAGGCTCGAACGGTCGCTGTCGGACAATACCATTTCAGCCTATGTAAGCGATGTGGAAAAACTTGCCACGTTTGCCACCGGAAAACAAGCCGGTCTTTCGCCCCGCGACATAAGCCAGGCAGACCTGCTGGATTTTTTGCACCGGATCCACTCTCTGGGTATCGGTGAACACACCCAGGCCCGGATCATATCCGGCATCCGCGCTTTTTTCCGCTACCTTTTAATGGAGGATGAAGTCCGTAAAGATCCGTCGGCCACCCTGGAATTGCCGCGGTTGGGCCGCAAACTGCCGGAAGTATTGTCTGTTCATGATATTGAACGCATGATCGCGGCCATAGACATGAGCAAAGTACAAAGCCAGCGCAACAGGGCCATCATCGAAACCTTGTACGGATGCGGCCTGAGGGTATCCGAGCTGATTCAGCTGAAAGTATCGGATGTATACATGCGCGAAGAGTTCATCAAAATAACCGGCAAAGGAAATAAACAGCGTATGGTTCCCATTGGCCGCGAAGCGCTGAAGCATATCCGGCTATACATTTCAGGATCAAGGAATCAACTGACCATAGCCAGGGGTTTCGAAGACCATCTGTTCTTAAACCGGCACGGAAAGTCCCTGAGCCGTGTAATGATTTTTGGCATCATCAGGGAACTATGCCAAACCGCAGGCATCCAAAAGAAGGCCAGTCCCCATACCCTGCGCCACAGCTTCGCCACCCACCTGGTAGAAGGAGGTGCGGACCTGCGGGCAGTCCAGGACATGCTTGGTCATGAATCCATCACCACCACGGAGATCTACACCCACCTCAGCAGGGAATACCTGCGTGAGAATTTGTTGTCGTATCACCCCAGGAGTGGAAGAAGTAATTAGTAATCAGTAATTAGTAATTAGTGATTGGTAATTAGTGATTGGTGGATTTTTTACATTAATTGGTCGATGATTTATAATGAGAATAGATCGGAGGCGATGCCGTCGGCGAGGAATTTTCCTTTCCGGGTCAGCACCAGGTGGCGCATTTTTTCTGTCATGAGTCCGCTTCGGAGGTGTTTTTCACCCTTCTTCTCCAGGCTTTGCAATGCCTGCCGTCCCCATTGCCTTTCCACTTTTTCCAAACTGCAGCCCCACATGGTGCGCAGCGAGGTCATGATGTATTCGTTGAGTTCCTGGGCCGGGGTCAGCAACTCCTCTTCTGCAGGAATGCTTCCCCGGTTAACACAGTCAATATACCGGGAGGTGTTGGATACATTCCACTTGCGCTTCCCCGGCAAATAGCTGTGTGCCGATGGACCCAGGCCCAGATAGGGCACGCCGGTCCAGTAACTGAGGTTATGTCCGGAAAAATGGCCCGGCAGCGAAAAATTGGATGTTTCGTAATGCAGGTAGCCGTGTTGTTCCATAAACCCGCACAGGATGTCAAACTGCCTGGCGCACTGCTGATCACTTACGGGCGCGGCCTTCCCTTTTTTGATCAAATGATTCAGCACAGTCTTGCTTTCAACGGTCAGCGCGTAAGCCGACACATGGGGCACTCCCAGGTCCGGGATTTTCGCGAGATTTTCTTTCCACCTGGCATCGCTCAGGGTGGGAATCCCGTATATCAGGTCGATGGTGAGGCGATCAAAACCGGCCTTGCGGGCATTGCATATGCTTTCCATGGCCTGCCCGGGTGTATGGATGCGGTTCAGGTAGCGGAGGTCTTGTTCAAAAAAACTCTGCACACCAATGCTCAGCCTGTTTACAGGGGTTTCACCCAGGGAAATGAGCTTTTCCATGGTGATGTCGTCCGGATTCGCCTCCAGGGTAACCTCCTGAACATCCCCGAGGGGAAAATGGGTGCCAAGTTGTTCAAAAATATGGCAGAGATCAGCAACATCCAGCACCGATGGCGTTCCACCACCAATATACACCGTACCAATAGCCCCTGAAGATCCGGCATGCCAAACGTCCCTGAAAAACCCCTTCTGCATGCCGATCTCTTTCAACAACGCCCTTTGAAACGCAGCCTTTTTTTTAAAAGACACCGTAAAGTGGAAATTGCAGTAGTGGCAGGCCTGCCTGCAAAATGGGATATGGATATAAATGCCCGCCATGACGTAAAGCAGTTTGATTGATTGCAAATGTAAACAAAACACCATTCATTCATTGGTTTCATGACCATTGCACCGCATATCGGACAAAAATTTATATATTTGAACGACAACCAAACACATCATCATGCAATTACAAGACCTGGGTGACACCACGGTGTATGCCTTTGAGAACCTGTCGCAATTCGACCACCTCGTTCATTTTGTTTCCACCCGCCGGGGAGGCATCAGCGAAGGGAATTTCTCGGCATTGAACATTGGCTTCCATGTTGGCGACGACAATTTCAGGGTGTTGCAAAACCGTCGCATCCTGGCAGATGCATTGGGCATGGACCTGCTCAAATGCACCTTTGCCAATCAGTGCCACAGTGCCAATGTGGCCATTGTTAATGATACCGGCCGGGGCAAGGGAGCCCTTGAAAAAGATTCGTCCCTGGCCAACACCGACGGCATGATCACCAATGTAAAAAACATATGCCTGGGTGTGCAGGTAGCCGATTGCGTGCCAATTCTGCTGTACGATCCCCAACAACAGGTGATCGCCTCACTGCATGCCGGGTGGAAGGGCACCCTGCGCAAAATAGTCCCGGAGGCCATTGCCAAAATGGTACAACACTACGGTTGCATGGCGGAAAATATTTACGCCGGGCTGGGGCCGTCCAACGGTCCGTGCTGTTATGAAGTTGGAGAGGATGTGTTTCGCGAAGCCAACACAGCACTGGGCAGTGTAAAGGGAATTATCAAACCGGCTGCCACAGAAGGCAAATACATGTTCGACCAGTGGGAGGCCAATGTAAGGCAACTAAAAGATGCCGGTCTCAGGGAAGAGCACATTGAACTGGCAGGGATATGCAGCCAGTGTGAACACGAAACGTTTTTTTCTTCGCGGGCCCAGGATGGCATTACCGGACGGTTTATGGCTGGCATCATGTTAAAAAAAGTGCGCCATTGAACCTGCCAGGCCGATGCCGCCCCACCTTGGCGGCTGCATGTCCGGTCGTACCAAATATTTACAGAATACATCCAAAGAATGAATGCTTCCAGTCATATCAACAAAGAAAATCTGCTCCAACGGTTTTTGAATTATATTGCGATTGACACACAAAGTAACCCGGATGCAGATGCCTGCCCGAGCAATCCAAACCAGATGATCATGGCAAAACAACTTGCCTCGGAGTTGAAAGCACTGGGGCTTGATGATGCTGCCGCCGATGACAGGGGATATGTGATGGCCACCCTGCCTGCCAATACAGACAGGACGCTGCCTGTCATTGGTTTTATCGCACACATGGACACCAGTCCGGATGCAAGCGGGACAAACATCAGGGCAAGAATCCATCCGGAATATGATGGCGGCGATCTTTTGCTTGACGGAAAAAAAAACATCGTCATGCGGGTGAATGAATTTCCCGACCTGTGCAAATACACAGGCCAGACCCTGATCACCTCCGGCGGGAATACCCTGCTTGGCGCCGACAACAAAGCAGGGATCGCGGCCATTGTAACGGCCCTGGAATGTTTGACCGGGAATCCCGGAATACCCCATGGAACCGTCAAGGTGGCATTCACCCCCGACGAAGAGATCGGCAAAGGGGTGGATCATTTCGACGTGGAAAAATTCGGCGCCGATTTTGCCTATACCATCGACGGGGGGGAACTGGGGGAATTGCAATTTGAAAATTTCAATGCCGCACACGCCAGGGTTACCATCTACGGGAGGAATATCCACCCGGGCGAGGCCTTTGGCAAGATGATCAACGCCTGCCTGCTGGGAATGGAATTAAACCAGATGCTGCCTGCCACCGAAAGGCCGGAACACACCAAAGGCTATGAGGGTTTTTTTCATCTTACCACCTTTCGCGCCACCGTTGACCAGGCATTCATGGAATACATCATCAGGGATCACGATCAACAACGCTTCGATCAGAAAAAGGCCCATTTGCGCCATTCTGCCGGCCGCCTGAATGGCCGGTACGGACAAGGCCGTGTCCAGCTTGAAATAAAAGACCAGTATTATAATATGCACCACAAGATCCTGCCTGTAATGCATGTTGTGGAACTGGCAAAAAATGCAATGAAGGCACTGGATATCCATCCCCTGATCAGACCTGTCCGTGGCGGAACTGACGGAGCCAGGCTGTCGTACATGGGCCTGCCCTGCCCCAATCTGTTTGCCGGGGGTCACAATTATCACGGAAACTTTGAGTTCATTCCACTTGAAAGTATGGAAAAAGCCAGCCAGGTGATCGTAAAGATCATAGAATTGTCGACAGCATGACCATGGTTGTTTTTAAGCTTGTCAGATGAACGAGGCCAGTGAGGGTGCTCAACAACCTGTTATAAATATTATATATCCAGGTCAAGCCGGATCTGCCTTTCTTTGTTGCCGGGGCCGGGGACCTTCCGTGCAGTGTGCGTATCCTCACCGGGTTCAGGCAACTCCTCCCTTTTGCCGGCATCCGCCTCAGGGGTTGATTCATCCTTTTTGGACATTGTCCCGGGCAATGCCTTCTCTTCCCGGGGCTCCGCAAGCGTTTCCTCTTCCCGGGGCTCCGCAAGTGTTTCCTCTGGCCGGGGCTCCGTAGGTGTTTCCTCCTCTTTAACCAATGGTTCCAGCCACTGCACCGATTTTATTTTTGTATTGGCCAGCCTTTTCCCTTTGGCACGGTAACTTTTTACGGAAATGAAATCCGCCACATCAATGGCTTCTTCGGTTTTTTGTCTCCGTTCAGATTCGGGATACGTAACAAGCAGGCGGGGGTATGTTTCGGAGGTGATTAACACCAGCTTATTGCCCTGGTCATCACCGATAAATTCACAGACCTTGCCATTGGCTTCCGGTTCAAAACGTTTGATATAGTGATACCCCTGGCCTGCATCAAAATATACCGCGGTAAGGACCACAGACGGGAGCAGTTTTTGTATCAGCAGCGGGTTCTCTTCGAAATGATTTGACAGATCAAAATTCATCACGCGGTACATGCCCGCACTGTAAACCGTCAGTATCTTTTCATCCCCCTTGAATGCCCCGAGATACTTACCCCGCTTATCGGAGTTCAGCCGCAATACCGTATCGTCAAACCAGATGTCCATGGCGCCCAGGGTGGAAATGCCCTCATCTTTCAGCACAATCCGCCGTACTGAATGTTTGGTAAGAATATTCCCGCCTGCGCCCCTTCCTTTGATGGCCAGGTCGCTGAAATCCATTTCAAACACTGTTTTCTTTAAACGTGGTTTGTGCCGTAGATACAAGGTTACCACCTCCGCTTCGCCATTGGGGTTGGCTGTAAAATAGATCACCTTGCTGCCCGGCTTGCCTTTGGTCAGCACGTATTCTTTGTCGCGGGTAACCCCCTTCACGGGAAACCGCTTCATGTAGGTTGCCCCGCCCGGTCCGTCACGGTATATCGCATTGTAGATCGTCCGTTCGTCATTGCGTTCAAATACGCCAATATGGATGATGTTTTTCCCGACAAAGGATTTTTCGGTAACCCTGGTCACCACATAAGTACCATCCTCCCTGAACACAATGATGTCGTCCAGATCGGAACATTCGCATACAAATTCATCTTTTTTCAGGCCGGTACCGGCAAATCCCTCTGCCCGGTTTACGTATAATTTTGCATTGGCAACCGCCACCCGCGATGCCTCAATGCTGTCGAAAAAGCGTATTTCTGTTTTGCGATCCCTGCCCTTGCCAAACTTCTTCCTGATTGACTTAAAATAATCGATGGCATAGTCCACAAGGTTTTCTAGATGAAACCTTGTTTTTTCCAATCGCTCCCCAAGCTGCAGGATGTCCTTTTCCGCCTTGCCAACATCATATTTCGAAATGCGTTTGATTTTGATCTCGGTCAAATGAACAATGTCTTCCCTGGTGATCTCACGGTAAAACTGGTCTTTAAATGCCTCCAGGCCTTTATCTATGTTCTTGATCACCGCCTCCCAGCTTTCGCACTGTTCAATTTTCCGGTAAATGCGCTCTTCTATGAATATCTTCTCCAGGCTGGCGTAAAAAAGCTGTTCCATCAGCTCATCCCTTTCAATCTCCAGCTCCCTTTTCAGCAGGTCCCGGGTGTTTTGGGCGGAGATCTTTAATACTTCGTTTACGCTCAAAAACCGGGGTTTATCTTCCTCAACGACACAACAATTGGGAGAAATGCTTATTTCGCAGTCGGTAAACAGGTACAAGGCATCAATGGCCTGATCGGGAGAAATCCCAGAGGCCAGGTGAATGACAATCTCCACTTTCTCGGCGGTGTTGTCTTCTATTTTCCGGATCTTGATCTTGCCTTTGTCATTGGCCGCCACAATGCTGTCCATCAGACTGACCGTTGTCGTACCAAAAGGAATTTCATTGATCACCAGCGTCTTTTTGTCCTGGATGTTGATCTTTGCCCTGACCCGCACTTTTCCGCCACGCATTCCGCTCTGATACCTCGAAAAATCGGCAAATCCTCCGGATGGAAAGTCCGGTTTAAGGTCAGGTTCCTTGCCCCGGAGCCAATCAATGCAGGCATCGATCAACTCATTAAAGTTGTGGGGCAAAATCTTTGACGCCAGTCCAACGGCAATGCCCTCCACCCCCTGGGCCAGCAAAAGCGGAAACTTGACCGGCAGATACAGTGGTTCCCTGTTTCTTCCGTCATAGCTTGCTTTCCATACAGTTGTTTTTGGATTATACAGCACCTCCATAGCAAACTTCGAAGGCCTGGCTTCAATATACCTGGGGGCTGCAGAACTGTCGCCCGTAAGAATATTTCCCCAGTTTCCCTGGGTGTCGATCAGCAGGTCTTTCTGACCCAGCTGAACCAGGGCATCACCAATGGATGCATCGCCATGGGGATGGTATTTCATGGTATGCCCGATGATGTTGGCGACCTTATTGTAACGGCCATCGTCCAACTCCTTCATGGCATGGAGAATACGGCGCTGAACCGGTTTGAGTCCGTCATGTATCTCCGGAACCGCCCGCTCCAAAATTACATAGGAAGCATAATCCAGAAACCAGTCCTGGTACATGTCTGATAAGCGGGTAACCTTCAGGCCTGTATCGGGGCCATGTGTTGCGCCGGTACCATCCGATCCGGGGTTTTCCTGCCCTTCACCCTGTGTTTCTTCTGCCTGATGTTCTTCTCCGATCATTTGTGTTCAATGTTTTCTTAAACAGTCATGACATGTTGCGCGTGATCGCTGCAAATTTATAAATAAATCCCCTTTCGATGCCTGTTATTTCCAGAAGCGAAGAATGAACACCTCAATCAGCAAAAAGACAAGGGCCAGCATCAGGAATAAGCGCCATAACTGTTTCCCCATACCCAGTTCCATGATGACCCGGTCCAGGGGTTTTTCGCCTGCATCAACCACCTGTACCGAGGAAAGCCCCCGGTTGGCAAGCAACTCTTCCAGGGCATCTGTTGTATGGGCTTCCAGCCATGATTCACGCCGGTCATAATTAAACGAAAGGGCGGCAATCTTCTCTTCTCCAAAAAACAAGTTGTAATGGCCATCTTCCTCTATCTGGTCATGGAAGAAAAACTGCATCCGCCGCCCTGAGTGCCTTTGTCCGGGAATGACATCGAATTCATCCTTCCTTAAGGAATAGATCCTGTCGGAAGGGCTTTCGCGCAAAGGGAGCACCAGGGGCTGTCCGGTCCCGACAGTATGGTATACAGGTTGTATGTAACCGCTATGAAGGGCTATGTTTGCCATGATGGGTACAAACAACGAATGACGCTGAAAATTACTGAAAGAATTATCCAGGGGTACCGCAGAAACAAATACCTGACCGGCATCCGATGGATAGGAAGCGAAAAAAGGGAGTCCGTTCAGAAATTGCAGCAGGTCTTCGCCCATGGAACCAAGGGGGCGTGAGATGGCATAATATTTTGACGCCACCGGCAGGTCTATGTTGTCGGGGATATGCTCAAAAACACCTTCAAACAGGGGGTGCAGTTCGTTGAGGGAGCTGACGCGCATGCCCGTGGTGTCGAGCCGCGCATAGGCGTCTACACCCAGGCCACGGAAAAGATCATTGTATGAAGCAATGTCTGATTGTTTTCCGGGAAATACGACCAGGCTTCCGCCGTCCTTTACAAACGATTGCAACCCGGCAATAAGGCCTCCGGGTATCCGGTCAAAGGCATCCAGTACGATCAGGCGTTGCAGGGGGAAGGCAGAATAATCGATGTTAAAGGCGGGCATGCTGGTGTAATTAAACAGTGCGTCCCTTCCGAACAAGGCAAAAAGGTATGGATTACGCCCACTGCCCTCAAGCCCCAGCACAGGGATCTCTGAGGTTACGGCGTAACTGAAATAAAGCCTGTCGTCGAATGTAACAGGATAATCGCTGATCTCCACATGGCCCTGTTGATAACTTTGTGAGCCGGCCGGCCATGTGAGCTCAATGATTTTTTCTCCCCAGGGTTCAATACGATAGGAAGCCACCGTGCGTTGTTGCCCTTCCACGAACAAACGTATGGCCTGGTTTTCAAGCAACTGGCTTCCGTCATTCCGAATCCTTACGTTCATGATTACCGGCTGTCCCCCAAGAATTACCGGCGATTCAAGCCAGAGGGAGTCAACGAAAACATTGTCGCGTTGCCTGGCCTGAAGGTGTATCAGGTATGCAGGAGGCCGGGGTTCAAAATCAAGTTGGTCCAGGCCCGAAGTACTTTTTTGAAAATCACTGATATAATAGGCGCGCTGGTTTATCTGCGGTTCGAGCGACAACAATTCCTGCTTCCGGATCATCACTTCCTTGATTGTCCGCACTCGGGCCGAGAGCGTCACCTCATAGATCATGTTGATAAACTCTTCGCGGCTTACCAGGCGCTGGTGACGGCCTTCAAAATCATTGGTCAGCAACAGGAAATTATCGGCAGGTCCGTACATGGCTGCAATTTCCAGTGCCCTGGACCTGGCCTCGTCAAGCAGACGCCCCTGTTCCGATAATGCATTCATACTAAATGAATTATCAATATACACGCCCACGGTATTAACCCCCGGCCCCATCTCATCATCGCCTGCGGGAATATACGGACGGGCAAAAGCCATCACCAGTAAAGCAATGGCCATGATCCTGATCAAAAGCACCAGCAAATGCTTAATGCGGGATTCTTTGTCGGAGGCTTCACTGAGTTGCCTTAAAAAAGCAATATTCGGAAAATAAACCGTGCGGAATTTCCTGAAACGGAACAAATGAATGATCACGGGGATGCTGATGGCAAACAGCGCAAAAAGAAAACCCGGGAAAGCAAAAGCCATGGCTGAAACAGGGTTAAGTTGAACAATTCCGGCTTGTTTTTTTCCAGACAAAGTTACATTTATTTATCCGCTCAGCCCAATGGCAAAAACCGGTTAAATATGACGAATTGACCCCATGGTTTCCTAAACTGAAAAAAAAGCAGTATTTTTCGGCATTTTTAAGCAAATATCCAATGATGCAGTTCTTAAACACAGTAATAACAGGCACAGGTAGTTATATCCCTTCACGCCGCATAGACAACAACCAGTTTACCAAACAGGTATTCTTCGACAAAGACCATTCGCCCATCGAAAGCACCGGGGAAGAAGTGGTCAGGAAATTCCGCGACATTACGGGCATTGCCGAACGCCGGTGGGTAAATGAAGACCAGACAACTTCCCATATCGCTTCCATAGCTGCACAAAGGGCTATTGAATCGGCGGGCATTGATCCGGAACAAATCGATCAGATCATTGTGGCCCATAATTTCGGCGATGTGATCCAGGGAACCACCCAGACCGATATGCTCCCCTCCATAGCCTCCAGGGTAAAGCACAACCTGAAGATCAAAAACCCTGAATGCATCCCTTATGACCTGATCTTTGGTTGTCCGGGCTGGCTGCAGGGGATCATACAGGCCGATTCATATATCCGCACACACAACGCCAGGTGCTGCCTGGTGATCGGGGCAGAAACCCTTTCGAGGGTCGTGGATACATATGACCGCGACACCATGATATTTTCCGACGGCGCAGGGGCCGCAATCCTGCAGGGCATCGAAAGCAACAAAAAACAGGGAATCCTGTCGCATGCCATGGTCAATCACAGCCAGGAAGAAGCCTTTTACCTGTATTTCGGCAAATCCAACCATCCTGAAAGTGACCCCGGCACCCGGTACATTAAAATGGACGGAAGAAAGGTTTACGAATACGCCATATCCCAGGTGCCCGCCGCCATGAAAATTGCACTTGACCGGTCAGAGGTGCAGGCAAAAGACATTAAAAAAGTACTCCTGCACCAGGCCAACGAAAAAATGGATGAAGCCATCGTGAAACGTTTCTACAGGCTGTTCGGGTTGCGCCCGGTGATGTCGGATGTCATGCCCATGAACATCAGTGAGTTGGGAAACAGTTCGGTAGCTACCATCCCCACCCTTTATGATATGATCATAAAACAGCAGCTCAACCACCACCGGATCGAAAAAGGGGATTTGTTGCTCTTTGCCTCCGTGGGAGCCGGAATGAATATCAACGCCATTGTGTATAAACAATAAAAAACCGTCACCATGAAAAGTGTTTTGTTAAAAATGTTGGCAACGGCATTCGTTCTGCTGATGTCCGTATGCCTTTTTGCCCTGGAAGATGCGCGCCTGTTGCGTTACCCCGACATTAACGGAGACCAGGTCGTATTTGTTTATGCCGGAAATATCTGGACCGTGAGCGCCCAGGGCGGGGATGCCAGGCAACTGACATCCCACAAAGGGCTGGAACTTTTCCCGAAGATTTCCCCTGATGGCAAGTGGATCGCCTTTTCTGCAGAATACAGCGGAAGCCGCCAGGTGTATGTGATCCCCTCACAGGGAGGCACCCCCAGGCAACTGACCTGGTATAATGACGTGGGGCCCATGCCACCCCGTGGCGGATTCGACAATGTGGTCCTGGGCTGGACGCCCGACAGCCGGAAGGTGTTGTTTCGCGGCAACAGGACCCCTTATGGCGATCGTATGGGGAAATATTTCCTGGTAGACATTGAAGGTGGCCTCGAAGAAGCACTCCCCATCCCGCATGGTGGTTTCGGGGTGCTCTCCCCGGAGGGCGACAAAATGGCCTTTGCCTATGTTGACAGGGAGTTCCGGACATGGAAACGCTATAAAGGGGGTCGCGCCTCCAATCTGTGGATTTATGACCTGAACGAAAATATTTCGTGGGAAATTACCGATTTTAAAGGCACCGATCACATCCCTGTGTGGTATGGCGACAAGATCTATTTTGCTTCGGACCGCGACCTGTGGTTGAACATTCACAGCTACGACACCAATACCGAAGAGGTCCGGCAGCTTACCTTCCATGATGATTTTGATGTGATGTGGCCCAGCGGAAGCGGAGGCCGGCTGGTATATGAAAGCGGAGGCCACATTTACCGCATGGACCTTGAAACGGAAACAAGCGAACGGGTGGTGGTAAACATCCAGTACGATTTTGCCAACACCCTGCCCTACCATAAAAATGTAAAGGACAATATTCACAGTGTGGCCATATCGCCAAGCGGATCGCGCGTCCTTTTTGATGCCCGCGGCGATATATTTTCTGTTCCCGCCGGTGAAGGCACTACGTATAATCTGACCCGCAGCCAGGGGGTGAGGGCGGTGTATCCCCAGTGGTCACCCGACGGCCGGTGGATTGCCTGGTATGATGACCGCAGCGGGGAATACGAGATATATCTTCTTGAGTACCCCGGTGGAACAGAAGCAACACAGGTAACCCACGGAAGCCAGGGTTGGAAATACCAGGGAACATGGTCGCCCGACAGCCGTTACCTGGTATTCTTCGACCGCAGCATGACATTACAGCTGCTCGAAGCAGAAACGGGAGTGGTTACGGTAATCGACCGGCCCACTGCCGAAGAGATCCGTCATTATGATTTTTCTCCCGACAACCGGTGGATCACCTATGCAAAAAGCAGCCGCAATGGTTTGGGGGCCATTTGGGTATATAACATCGAAGACAGGGAGGCCTCTCAACTTACATGCGACAGCTACAGCGACAGCAACCCGGTATTCAGTAAGTGCGGCGAATACATCTTTTTTACCTCCAACCGTGATTTTAACCTGACATTCTCAAGTTTTGAGTTTAATTACCTGTATAACCAGGCCACAAGGATATATGCCCTGCACCTGACCAACGACAGCCCCAGGTTGTTCGAACCCAAGGAAACGGAAGAACCGGATGGCAACCAGGATGCTGCAGACGACAACAACGGAGTATTTGTAAATATCCAGCGCGAAGGGATTGGCCAGCGCACCGTGGCTTTCCCTTTGCGGGCAGGCAGTTACTGGGGCCTTCAACCGGTAAATGACGGACTGGTCTATTTTACCGGCAGCGGCATGCGCAGGTTCGTGCTGAGCGACCAGGAAGACCAGTCAATCATGGATGGGATTAGCACAGGCGTTGTTTCTGCCGACGAAAGCAAATTCCTGTACCAGTTCCGTGGCGACTACGGGGTGGAGACCCTGGCTCCGGGACGCAGTGCCGGAGACGGATTGCTGGATCTGAGCGACCTGAACATGCGCATCGAACCGCATAAAGAGTGGGAGCAGATATTCAGGGATGGATGGCGAATCTACCGCGATTTTTTCTATGTGGAAAACCTTCACAATGTCGACTGGGAGGGTTTCTATGCCCGGTATGCCGCACTGTTGCCATACCTGAATCACCGCTTTGACCTGGATTATATGTTTGGTGAAATGATTGCCGAAACCAATACCGGTCATGCCTATGTCGACTATGGTGATTTTGAGCGTGTGGATCGTATAGAAACAGGCTTGCTCGGTGCAGAACTGGAGGCAGACCACCAGGCCGGCCGTTATATGATCACAAAAATATTTGACGGGGAAAACTGGAACGAGAACCTGCGCTCGCCATTGACTGTGCAGGGCGTGGACATTCACGAAGGTGAGTACCTGATCAGCATCGAGGGCCGGGAAATCACCACCGGAATGAACCCCTATAAATACCTGGAAGGCCGTGTAGACCAATCCACGCGTATTACGGTCAACGACCGGCCTGCCAGCCAAGGCGCACGCAATTATACCATCAGGCCCATTTCCAGCGAAGTGGATTTGCGGCACCTCGACTGGGTCAATTCGCGCAGGGCCATGGTGGAAGAATTGTCGGATGGCCGGATCGGGTACATATATGTCCCGAATACTTCCTTTGATGGCAACCGGGAACTTTTCAAGGGCATGTATGCCTATCACCACAAAGATGCCCTGATCATTGACGAACGTTTCAATGGCGGTGGTTTCATTCCCGACCGTATGGTGGAGATCCTCGGCAGGCAGACCCACGCCAAATGGTACCGTGCCGGGCTCGATTATCCGATGCGTACACCGGGTGTTGCCCATGACGGACCAAAAGCCATGCTGATCAACCAGTTCAGTTCTTCAGGCGGGGATGCCTTCCCATATTTCTTCAGGCAAAAAGACCTGGGAACCATCATTGGCACCAGGACCTGGGGTGGACTGGTCGGGATGACCGGCAATGCCAGGTTGAAAGACGGCGGTTACATAGGTGTTCCCCGCTTCGGCATCTACAATGAAGAAGGGGAATGGATCATTGAAGGGATCGGCGTATACCCCGATATAGAAGTGGTGGACGAACCGCACAGGCTTGTCCGCGGAGAAGACCCCTCCTTGGAAAAAGCCGTTGAGATATTGCTGCAACAACTCGAGGAAGATCCACCACGCAGGTGGCCCGTCCCTGATCCGCCCGACCGTTCAGGCTGGATAGAAAAGGAGATCAGGTAATCAGAACGGGTAGCCGACTGCCAGGTTGAATACCAGGTTGTCGCGCCGCCATGTGCGGTCGAACAAACGGACCGGATCGAAATACCCTCCGGTATCGTTGGCGGGGTCAGCCAGTGGAAAGGCAAAATCAAAACGCAGGACAAAAAAGCCTGCATCGATCCGCAGGCCCGTACCTGCACCCATGGCTATCTCACCGAGAAAATGCCCGGGATCAAAGCGGCCTCCGGGCACATGCTCATCGTCTGCCCACCGCCATATATTGCCCGCATCCACAAAAACCGCCCCTTTAAACAGGCTGGTGATGTCGAAGCGGTACTCCAGGCTGCCTTCCAGTTTCAGGTCACCGGTCCTGTGTATACCGTATCCCCCGGCATCATCATCTGACGGCGAATAGGTGCCCGGACCCAGCGAACGCGGATAAAAAGCCCGGATACTGATGGGTCCGCCAATGACAAACTGTTTTGCGTATGGCAACACACTGGAGTTGCCATAAGGGATACCAGCTCCGAGAAAAAGCCTGGCAGCCAGCTTACTGCCGGACCCAAGCTGCCGGTAATGGCGAAAGTCGGCATCAAATTTGACATACTGTGCAAAACGCTGGTTGAATATGGCATATTCACCCTCTTCTTCCGGAGAAGAAAACAATATGTAGCGCATCAGCAAATAGGCCATGTTCCCTGAAAGGTCCAGGTTCAGGTGAATAAACCAGTCGCTGGTACCGGGCGACAACAAACGCGAATTGTGTGTCCAGCTATATTGTCCGCCCAGAATGAACTGCTCAAACAGATCCTTTCGCAGCAAAGAACCTCCTATGCGCACCCCCTCTATTGTTTCGTCCACATCGCCCAACACGAAAATATTCAACACCAGGGGTGTTATGTGCAACCTGTTGGCCGGATCCCTGTTCCAGGCATAGCCGTAGCGGGCATGAATGGTGTTCAGCCTGAAGGCATCCGTGCGGGTCAGAAAATTTGTGCCCAACGACATGGTTGTCTTAGGGTTGAGCACCATCGGGCTTGTTTTCCAGCCGGCAGGAAGCAGAAAACCCGGCCACGACAGGGACGCATCCAGCCCGAACTCCCTGGCGGAACCCCTGCGCTGATGCCCAACAAGCCATTCGTATGACCCATTGATGCCCAATTTAAGGGACTCTGCCCCCCCAAAGAGGTTGTTGTTCGTGAAAGCCGTTTCCAGTCCCGGCCCTGCAAAATGATTCGATTTTGTAACGCCACGCAGTTCGGCCGTTAAGGACTTTCTTTCCAGGGGGGTCAACAGCACACGGACATCCAAAACATCCCTGCCCTGTGCTTCCCCCGGGGTAAACCGCAAGTTTACAAAACGAAAGGTTTGCAGGCTTATTAAATGGTTCAGGGTCCGGTCATGATCCCTGATATCATACAGGCTGTCTGTTTTCAGAAATACCGCACGGACAATGGTCGCGGCATCGAAATGATGGAGCGCATCGGTAAAATACATCCCTTCGCCCAGCAACAGGGTGTCCGCCTCGGGCAAACCATCGGGGCCACCCGCCATGTAATCGGCATGAATATAAATGTTGCCGATATGATATTTCTTTTTGGCGGCATCAGGTATCCCTGATTTTACAGCCGGGTAAACATCTACGCGCCGGTTTCCCGGGGTGGAATCAACATGAAAAATAATGTGATCAGGATGAAAGTAAAAATATCCTTGTTGTTTAAGCGCCCTGTCGATGCGTTGCCGCTCCCGGCGCAAAAGGGTCAAATCGTATGGTTCGCCCGGTACAATCAGGCTGTTTTCCAACTCCCTGTTGACGGCCCCGGACAGATCGCCGTCTCCGGGCATGGGATGCAGATCGCCAAAACGGTAGGGGGGCAAGACAGAAACCCTGTATTCTAACGAAACGCTCCTTCTGGACGTATCCGCCATATGATCCAGGCCGGCATCAAAATATCCCATGTTGTACAAACGGTTGCTTAACAGCCGCATGTTACGCTCCGTGTTCACCTCTTCGAAAAGCACAGGGGCCTCTCCCAGCCGGTTCCTCATCCAGTGGCGAAGCCCCTTGCCACGAGGCTCGCCTGCCACAAGATACATCCACATTGCCGGACGGGACTTCCAGATGATGCTGTTCGGAACCGGGCGCAATGTCTTTTTTAGTTCTGCTTCCACATCCCTGTCATCGGCAAAGTCCTCCTGTTTTTCAATCACGATGCGGCTGCCCGTGTACAGAAGCTGGTCTTCAGGCAATTGACGCAAGCCTGTGCAGGCCGGAACAAGCATCAGCCATGCAATTGCCAGAAGAATGCCTGCAGGTAATGGAACCTTATATGTTGCCAGCTTCATCAAGAACCGGTGTTTTTGTATTGTCATGATCAATTCCCCCCGGGGACCTCCTGTCCGATGGCCTGAACAAGTCCCTGAAGCGATTGTATGTTTGTCGAAATATCAGCGACAGGCCTGTTTCAACAATTTCACCGTCATACGGGTCCTCGTATTTTGTTTCACGGTAACCTTTCAGGGTCCATCGCCCGTCGGGCACCACAAGGTATTCAACGCTAAAGTCACCGGCAATGTCCGCAGGATTCAGCTGCCGCCTTGTTTCATCTTCAAGTTCCAAATGTCCACCTGCACTGATGCGCAGACGTTGATCCAAAAAGTCACGTGAAACCTCCATGTGTAATTCGGTCCGTCCGATCATTTCACCATTTCGTATTTCTTCGTATGAATCCAATTCAAACTGTATCTCCACGCCACGGATATATCTGTCGGACAACCGGTTCAACTGATCCGAAAGGATACGGCTGGCACTGTTCCGGGCACTTGCGGCAATACCAGGACCTGCCGTAATCGCAGTCAGNGGGTCATCCTGGATAAAATTCCCAATGATCAGCAGGGCAAAGACCTGCTTGTTCAGTTCTGATTCATTTTGATTGATTTCATTAAGCCTTGCCTGGAGGCGTCCATTCATCGCACCCCGGTGCTCTGAAGGCAATGAAAGCTCAAAGCGTACCTCAGGAGTCAATAAATCACCTGTCATGTGCAGCAACACATCGAAGGGGTAAACCTGCCTGAAGGCACCCTCCTGCTGACCGGCATCAGAGGCATGGGTAGCCATCAGTTCACGTACCGATGTGCGCACCGTATATCTGGCGGATATATCTACCACGGCATCCAGCGGATCTCCCGTCCAAATGATGTGGCTGCCGGCTTCCATCTCAAATCTTCGTCTGATGAGATCATAAAAAGTCATTTGATACGCACCCCGGGCAACTTCATACCGGCCGGCCAGGCTGATTCGTCCTCCCGGATCTGTCCCGTAACTGAACAAACCTCCCCCGGTAAGCTCCAGGTAGTCGCCGGCCATTTCATCGATCATAATCATCACATCCGTCGCCGGATCAATCTCCACATTAACGCTTATATCGAGGTTGTTGAAGGTCGACATCAGTGGCTGAGGCTCCCTGGGCCTGGCAATGAGTTCAGCAAACAGGTCATTATAGGGCGAAACAAACTTCACAACCCCTTCATCACCAATGGCTTCCGGCGAGGCCTGTGGCAGAATTATTGAAATACCGGAGCCCTGGTTCAATTTCAACCGCCCCGCAACAACAGGACTTTCAAGACCTCCCTGCATGGCCAGCTCCGTATCAATCAGCAAGCGTCCATAAAACAAGTCGTTGGCACCCCGGGGCAGTTCCATGAACAAAAAGTTGCCGGAGATCAGGGTCAGGTCTGCCCGGATGTCTGAAGCATCATGCCACAGTATTTCCCCGTTCAGGCTTGCCTCGCGCCCGCTTCTGTCGACCAGCGTAAAATGATCAAATTGAACGCGCTGTTTATCAAATAAAACCGTTTCTCCGGGTATTCTGTACACTACATTCAACAATGGCAAACGAAAAGAAACCTTGCTGAAGTCAATGCTACCAACAATATCCGGATTTGAGGGCGGACCAGTAATATGCAATCCCCCGGAGATGTTCCCTCCCATCTCTGTAAGCTGATCAAAGGTCAGTGCTTCCAGGCTGATTAATTCCAGGTTGTCAAGACGCAATTGCAAGTCGAGTAAACCGCCGTTGTCCTGCCGGTAATTCCCCGACAGGTCGAGGCGATTGCCATGGCCGCGTATGGATGCCTCTACCAGGAAAAACCCCGGTTCAGGGCCATCTACCTGCAATGAAACATCGCCAATGGGCGTTCCCTGAAACCCGAGGGCATCAATTTGCAATCCAGCCATGAATACCGGTCGGGAAAATATGTCAGAAACTTTCAGGGAACCGTGTACAACACCCTCCATAAGCGGTGCATCGCCAATCAGGTCAAACCGGCCCATATCGATGTGCCGGAAATGTACTTCAAGGGGAGATCCGGGATCATCCGGGTCGCTGCTCAACATGGTGAGTTCTTTGTGTTGCGAGGCAATACGTAAATTCCCGGCAAGAATGTTGTCAGCGTACACATGTAAAAAATGAGCAGGTTCGGTTTTCCAGACCTCTCTGTTCAAAACCATTTCGCGGTCAAAATAAATCGCTGCATGGTCTTCATGGAAAAGCATCTGCCCGGACACACCAAACCATGATGTATTGTGCCGGTCATCAAAGGACAGGTCGAAACCCAGTTGCCTGGTCCGCAAAACACCATTGGCCCTGATGTTTTTTAACAGGACCTGATCCCATTCAAAACCCGATACATGGACGGAAAAATCCATGCCAGAGGGCACCGGATCGCTACGTACCTGAATATTATGCAAATGAAAACCCATCAGGTGTATGTCGGATATGCCTGCGTCGATCGACAACAAGCGCTCCTGGCCGTTAAAACGCATGTCCAATGAAAACGGTTCAAAAGAATCAATAAAAGGAAAAATAATCTCTGTAAAGTACGGAGACGGGTACATGGCAGCGGTCAGCTCAAAAACATTGTGATCAAGGCCGCAAGCGCCTCCCTGTTCATCAACCTCCGCATACTCCTGCAAATAACCGGCCAGAACAGAGGGAATTCCCATGGGCGGAAAATTGCCCCGGTAGTCGCCCTGCAGAATCGGGCTGCTCACCCTGGCCGTATACAATCCCGGCTCTGCACCGGTAACCACTTTCAGGCTGTCGAGCGAAAACACTTCCCTGTCGACAAGCACGCGGGTGTCAAGCATATGAACCCATCCTTCGGGGAACAGGGGATCCTTCAGTTTAAATTCGGCTGCCAGGCGGGTTTGCAAGGCAATCAGGTCTTCCGTAAAACCAAGGGCTTTTGCATTCAGATGGTCCAACACCAGGTCGAATGAACATTCAGGGTATGCAGCACCATAATTCACTTCATTGTTTGCTTCAAACGACAGGTGCTCATCGTGATACCGGACCAAAAAACGAGCAATGCCATCTCCGGCCTCAGCATCCAAATCCAGTGAACGGTAAGTATATTGGTTATAACTGACCGAATCAACCCTCCCATCCAGGACCAGCTCCAATGCAGCCAGGTCAAAACCTTTTCCACGGACACTGAAACCGGCATGCAAGTCATGGATCAGGGAGTCGATGCCGACAAACCGCAGCGGATTTTCTCCAGCCATGGAAATATCCCCTGCCCAGACAGGCGGCGCTTCATTGCGTGGCTGACGGAGCTCAAAAGATCCGTCCAGTGTTGCAAAACCGGCATCCAATTGCGCCGTGGCCCGAAAGTCGCCCGGGGACCCCCTGAAACGGCCGCGGAGACTCACCTCCCCGGGAAGAAACAATTCCCCGGGCAGGGTGATGCCTGCATAGGTCATGAGCTGTTGCGGGTCACCCGAAAAATAAAGTCCGGGTATGTCGAAAAACAAAGAATCCATATGTGGCAAACCCCGGACGGCACCGGCTGCACTGAAATTTAAACGTCGTGGTATTTCTAGCGATACACTGTCCAGCTGCAGATCGCGGATGGTCCCGCCGGCTTTTGCCTGAAGGCAAATGCCAGGGGCAAGGGAATCCGGAAAGAGCATATGCAGATCAGGGAATAACATGGTTGCATCCCTTCCGATCAAGGCCCTCCTGATATCAAAACCGATGGCATGATGCGGGGCAAACAGTTCTCCTGCATGCAATACGGGGACCGAAGAGATCAGGTCGCCCTCGAACATGCTCTCCCTGCTTTTCAGGTAAAAGTCACGAATGCTGTTTTGCCTGCCCAATGCAATTTTTGCCGACAATTGCTCTATCGAAAACCCTCCTGCCTCCATGCCGCTAAAATGTTCCAGGTCAACGGTCAATGTGTCGGCAGAAAAAAACACATGCTGCAAATGCAGGTCCATCTCTTTCAGCTGCAGACTGAAATCATTCCGGTCATGGTATTCAAAGGTCATGTTTGTTAACACCAGGTGGTTCAGGCCAATGTCCCGGAGCATGTCGGTTGAATCCACCCGGGCCGACAACTCATCCAGATACACCCGCATGTTCAGGTGATGGAGATGGTCTGCATAGTAAACATGTACATGCTTCAACCGGATGTCGCCTGCCTCTGTAATCCATTGGCCAGGTATATCTTCCTTGCTTTCCTGGCCGGGTGGTGACACAACGGCATCCGGTTGAGGTTCCGACAATGCCTTGAACAGCAGGTCATAATTGAACAGGGTATCCTGTTCATACCGGACCAGCTTTGCGGTAACCCCCGACAAATGCAAGCGCTTTACCACCACCTGTTTTTTTGCCAGGGCAAATATCCGCATGTCCACCTGGAGCGAAGAGGCATACAGCAGGGTGTCGCCACGATGGTCTTCTGCATAGATCCCCTGCAGGTGGACGGCCCCGGGCAAACGGATGCCCACCCGGTCGACGGAGAATTCGGTGCCGGCCCTGTTTGAGATCTCCCGGGCAACATATCCGGCAATCCGGGTTTGCACGGCAGGGAGCTGTAGGAGCAGCAACAAAAGAAAGACCAAAAATAAAACAAGCGCGGCAAAGCGTAAAAGCCACTTTAAAAACAATGCAAAAAGTTTTTTACCGTAGCGCTTCATTCACACAAATTCCCTGTTTCCTGTTTCACACAGCAATGCGTTTCGCCCCGAATATACTAAAAAAAGCCGGAGTAATGCCCCGGCTTTTTTTGTTGAATCCATCAATGATGTTGGCAGCATGTGCAAGGCAATAACGGCAGTTGAAACCACCATATTGCCAGATGCTCAGGTATTATTGTATGCAGCCATTACTCTTCGCCACGCATCGACATGATGTCGCGGTCGAACACGTAAAGCCCGTGTTTGCCCAGAAGCTCAAGTTTGTCAATGATGCCCTGTACAGAGGCTTCTTCTTCCATTTGCTCTTCCACAAACCATTGTATCCAGTGATGTGTGGCAAAGTCCTTTTCTTCCAGTGCCAGTGCTACAATATCGTTGATTGCACCGGTAACCATTTGTTCATGCTCCAGCGATGCATCGAATGCTTCCCTGATACCGGGGAACTCCTTGGGGGGTTGCTCCACAGGGGGTACGACGGCATGACCACCACGTTCGTTGACATAACGAATAAATTTCATCATGTGCTCACGCTCTTCTTCAGACTGTGCATAAAACCATTCAGAAATGCCTTCCAGCCCCCGCCCTTCGGCCCATGAGGCCATGGCCATATAAAGATGTGATGCATATACCTCTTTTGCAATCTGCTCATTGAGAATGTTTAACATTTTTTCTGATAACATAGCTTTTGTGTTTTAAGTGTTAAAAACGGGTTTTAAGTTGTAATCATAACAAAGATAAGGCAATTATTGTTCAGGCTCCGGTGGAAAATTCCTACCTGAATCAGGCATCAAATCTTGCCATCTGATGCCTGTTAACATTATTTAAGAAAATAAATACCGAAATATTTGTTTTATATGAAAAGTTATTTATACATTTGCGTATTGAAATACTTTTTATATTGTTTAAAGCACAGTGAGTACTATTTTTAAAATATCGGAGGCGGCCAACATTGCAATACATTCCATGGCAGTGATCGCCAGGAGCAAATCCCAGCTGAACGCACAACAAGTTGCGGCCATCACAGGATTTTCAAAAAATCATACGGCAAAAGTATTGCAGCAATTGGCAAAAAATCATCTCCTGGAGTCTGTAAGGGGTCCGGGAGGGGGTTTCAGTCTGGGCCAACGTGCAAAAGACATCAGCTTGCTGAATGTCTACCAGCTGATTGAAGGCGAACCCGAAGCCATACATTGCAAAATGGATGGCAGCAGATGTCCATTCGAATCATGCATATTCGGAAACCTGCACCGGAAGTTCAATGAAGAATTCAAACAATTTATGCACAATAAGAAGCTGGCCTCTTTTGGGGCATAAAAAAATAAACATGAAAAGAACCATCATAAAAATCGACGAAGAACTCTGCAATGGCTGCGGATTATGCGTGGAAGGTTGCCACGAAGGGGCATTGCAGATGATTGACGGCAAAGCACGGATGATCAGCGATCTGTATTGCGACGGCCTGGGGGCATGCATCCCGGAATGTCCTGTGGGAGCCATATCACTCGAAGAGCGTGAAGCGGAACCTTACGATGAGATCAAGGTCATGGAGCGCATTGCACCCAAGGGAGAAGCCACGGTGATTGCCCACCTGAATCACCTGATCGATCATGATCAAACAACATTTGTTGAACAGGGCATCCAATACATTCAGGATCATAAGCTGCCGTTCGACCTGTCAAAACTAAAAAACAACACAAAGCACATGCATGCAAAAGAACAGAAAACCATGAATGGCGGGGGATGCCCCGGATCAAAAATGATGCACTTTGGGGAGACCCCTTCCCCGGCCTCCGATACGGCCACCGGAACCGGATCCGTTGCATCCGAACTCCGCCAGTGGCCGGTCCAGTTGCACCTGGTGAATCCCCAGGCACCCTATTTTCAACATGCTGATGTGCTGCTGGCTGCCGACTGCGTGGCATTCGCCATGGGCGATTTTCACAGCAAACACCTCAAAGGAAAAGGACTGGCCATTGCCTGCCCAAAGCTTGACCAGGGAAAGGAACGTTACATTGAAAAACTCACCGCCATGATCAATGATGCACGCATAAACACACTGAGCGTGATGGTGATGGAAGTTCCCTGCTGCACCGGACTGCTGCAAATGGCAAAAATGGCGGCAAAAAAAGCCACCAGGAAGGTTCCGGTAAAAGCAATCACTGTCAGCCTCAACGGAGAGGTGATCAATGAAGAATGGATGTAATACGCGATACATAAACCTGTTTAACCAACCCCAAAAAAATGTAAGCTATGAGTATGTTTTGTTTTCAATGCCAGGAAGCCGCAAAAGGAACTGGATGCACCGTAAAGGGTGTATGCGGCAAAGAGCCCGAAGTAGCGGGCATCCAGGACGTAATGATTTATTTCTTAAAAGGGCTGTCGGTTTATGCCAACATGGCAAAGGAACATGGCATCCCCACCCCGGAGACCGACCGGTTTATCCAGGAAGGCCTGTTCATGACCATCACCAATGCCAATTTTGACAAGGCGCGTTTTATCGAAAAAATCCGTGAGGGTTTTTTATTGCGCATCAAATTGGAAAATGAGATTGAAGCAGCAGGCCATCATATCATCAAGGCTGAACTGCCCGAAGCTGCCCGTTGGACAGCCTACACACCGGGCGAGTTTGAAAGGCGGGCCCAGCAAGTGGGTGTCTTTCAAATGACTAAAAATGAAGACATCCGGTCGTTGCGCGAACTGCTTACTTATGGCATTAAAGGGATGGCAGCCTATGCAGAGCATGCAGGGAACCTCGGGCATGTTAGCGACAAGGTCAATGCCTTCATGCAGAAAGGGCTGGCTGCCACCCTCGACGACGGGCTCGGTGCCGATGAATTAACCGCCCTGGTGCTCGAGTGCGGCCAATATGGTGTGGAAGTGATGGCCTTGCTCGACAAAGCAAATACCGGCAAGTATGGAAATCCCGAAATCACCAGGGTCAACATCGGCGTCCGCAGCAATCCGGCCATCCTGATCAGCGGCCATGACCTGCGCGACCTGGAGGATTTACTGGAGCAAACCAGCGGTACCGGGGTAGATGTTTACACGCACAGCGAAATGCTTCCGGCCCACTACTATCCCGCTTTTAAAAAATATGAACACTTTGTGGGCAATTACGGGAATGCCTGGTGGAAACAACGGGAAGAATTTGAACAATTCAACGGCCCTATTCTCTTCACCACAAACTGCATCGTGCCACCACTTAAACGTGCCACCTATGCCGACCGGATATACACCACGGGATCTTCAGGCCTTGAAGGAGCCATGCACATCCCCGGCCGCAAAGAGGATGGCCGGAAAGATTTTTCCGCCATCATTGAGCATGCAAAACGGTGTGCGCCCCCGGTAGAAATTGAAAAAGGAGAAATCACCGGCGGATTTGCGCACAACCAGGTGATGCAACTGGCAGACAAAGTGGTGGAAGCCGTAAAATCCGGGGCCATCCGCAAATTCTTCGTGATGGCCGGATGCGACGGAAGGATGAAAGGACGGAACTATTATACGGAATTCGCCAGGGCATTGCCCGAAGACACGGTCATTTTAACGGCAGGCTGTGCCAAATACCGCTACAACAAATTGCCCCTTGGCGACATCGGCGGGATACCGCGTGTACTGGATGCAGGCCAGTGCAATGACAGTTACTCACTGGCTGTAATTGCCCTGAAACTCAAGGAGGTTTTTGAACTGAACGACATCAATGAGCTTCCCATTGCCTATAACATAGCGTGGTATGAGCAAAAAGCCGTGATCGTGTTGTTGGCCCTTCTTTACCTTGGGGTTAAAAACATTCACCTTGGGCCCACACTCCCCGCCTTCCTTTCACCGAATGTAGCCAATGTACTGGTAAAAAACTTTGGCATCAGCGGCATCACGACTGTTGATGAGGACATGAAAATGTTTCTCGGACAGAGCTAAAAAGTTTATTTTTACACATGCTATTGACCAAAGCATACCGGTTGCACGGCTCCGGTATGCTTTTTCACCGTTTCAAACCCAAAGCGCCATGAAAGAAAAAGACCCCATAGTGTGTACCTGCAACGAAATCAGGCAAAGCGAAATCGAGCAAACCATCCGCGAAAAAGGGCTCAAAACCATAGAAACCGTCGGCAATGAAACCACAGCAGGCACGGTATGCGGAGGCTGTGTGGACGAAATATACCTGTTGCTCGAAAAGATCCATGGGAAAGTGGAATTGTAAATGATCCCAGGGGCAAAACCCTCGCTACAAAAAAAAATTGGACAGAACGTACATATATTTGACCATGTTTCATATATTTACGCTTGCTAATTTCAACCATACATCCCATGCGAGCAACCATCCACAAGGCGCTGACTGTGCTTTTCTTTGTAATGCTTTCAGCACCAGGCATTACAGCCCAAACCACCATCAACGAAAACAACCATGTTACCCCCCCTGCACTGACCGATACGGCTGAACTTTCGGCTTTCATGGATGGGCTCATCGAAGCCTATATGGAGGAACATAAAGTGGCCGGGGCCACAGCGGCCATTGTCCACCAGGGCAATTTGCTTTACCAGAATGGCTACGGATATGCAAATATTGACAGGGGCATACCGGTAGATCCTGAAAAAACGCTGTTCCGCATCGGATCCATTTCAAAATTGTTCACCTGGCTGTCGGTCCTGCAACAGGTGGAACAAGGCAGGCTCGACCTGGATGCGGACATCAACCAATTTCTGGATGCGTTTACGATACCTGAAACCTTTGAAGAGCCTGTGACCTTGCGCAGTTTGATGTCGCACACACCAGGCTTTGAAGACATTTTGCTTCGCCTGTTCGTAAGAGAAAAGGATCCCATCCCCACTTTGGAAGAAATTTTTACAGAACAAATGCCCCGTCGCATCATGCCGCCCATGAAAGAGGCTGCATACAGCAACCATGGTACCGGCCTGGCCCAATACCTGGTGGAGCAATCCAGCGGCTTGCCGTTCGAAACATATGTGGAAGAAAACATTTTCAAACCCCTTGGCTTGCATCATACAACCTTCAGACAACCTCTCCCCGACCACCTGGCATCAAATATGGCCACCGGCTATGCATACCGCGATGGAAGGTATACAGAACAGGGGTTTGAAATCATCCCGATGGCCGGGGCAGGTGGTGCTTCAACCACTGCGACCGACATGGCCTTGTTCATGAATGTGCTTCTTGATCATGCCCGCAAAGACACCATCAGCATTATGGATTCAGCCACCTTTGCCATCATGAAAGAGCCGGTGCTAATCCATGCAAAAGGGATGAACCCCGCACTGCACGGGTTTATGGACATGAGTGTAAATCATGTACAGATTATCGGGCACGGGGGCAATACGTTCTTATTTCATTCATTGCTGGTGCTTTTCCCTGAGCACCATGCCGGAATGTTTTTGTCGTTCAGCGGCGAAGGGGGCGGCGGCACCTACATGAAAGTTCTGGAACATTTCATGGAAAGGTATTTCCCGAACCCAGACCCACCGCCAGCGTCCATTACACTCGGGGAGGATTACCTGCAGGGTTTTGCCGGCCGTTACCTGTTTAACCGGAGGCCGCATTCCGACATCCTGAAAGTGATCGGCCTGATGAATGCCATTCAGATTGATGTGGAAGGCGACAAACTGGTTTACCGTGACCACTTTGGCCAGACACATTTCATGCCCGCCATTGACAGCACAACCTTTTATTTGGAAAGGACCAATTCCTATGTGGGGTTTTACCGGCCTCCCGGTGAAAAAGCCCAAAAAGTGTATCTCCAGAACTACCCAATCATGGCAGGCGAGCGTACTGCTCCATTATACACCCCCGAATACCACCTGGCCATTCTTTTACTGGCCCTCCTCTGCATTGTTTACATCATGGTCATTTGGCCCTGGATATATTTTCTCAGGAGGCGTTATGAGAAGAGGCCCCGGACACGCCATCCGATTCCGCTGTTCCACAAAACCGCAGCCTGGATCGTGGCTTTGTTTTTCCTGTTATTTTACCTGGCTGTTCTGGTTGCATCCGGCGGCACAGAAATTATTTACGGCATCCCATCACTTGTCCGGATCGGACTGGTCTTCCCCATTGCGGCCATTCCATTTTTGCTGTTGATGATATGGAACAGTTACCATGTATGGAGAATGCCCAGGGTAAAAAACCTTGGACGCTTATTTTATAACCTGGCTACCCTTGTCTTTGTGCTTGCCCTCTGGCAACTGTACTTCTTTAACATGCTGGGATGGAGGTTTTGACCATGAGAAAACAAATTCTGCTTTTTTTTCTGTTGCTTGCCGTTTTTTCCTGCCGCCAGGCCGATCCCGGCTGGCCTGACGAACGCCTGCAAAACTGGTTGGACTATTATGATTCCGAACTGAAAGACTTCGGGGCGGGTGATCACTTTGACAGGCCTTACCGTGTAGAGCAAGCTTACCAGACATCAGACGATGACTTGTTTGTTGATTTGTATGTTTATTCGCCGGATTCGACCCGGGCCATTGATCTTGACAGTTATCACCTGGTACTTGAAGTGAAGGATGATGGCAGCCTGTTTTCGCCCGGCAGGGAAGCCGACATGGAAGTTGCCTTGATCGACCTGGAGCAAGGAATCAGGAAACGTCTGCTGTTTTGCGGCCCGCCCTGTATATTTGAGGAGGCCACATTTCACCCCGACGGACATGTGGTTGTTGCCGGCTTTATTGAAAACAACAATGGGTTTCATCCCGCCTTGTGGACCATCAAAACAAAAAACGGCTTTGTGGAGCTCCGGCAGTCGCCCCGCCTGGTCCCACCCGGGAACATCCTATACATCTCCGACAAGCGACTGCACCACATCAACTTCTGGTTTGAGAAATATGAAGGGATAGCCACGGATATCCCTTTATGAAATAGCATGTGTTTTCTTATCTTTGTGGCGTTTTATTTACTGTTACCTGCAAACTACCAATGCCGAAATTGTTTTCTTTTTTTACGGGTTCTCTTCTTCCTGTACTTTTTCTGCTGACTGCATTCAATGCAAACGCCCTGAACAATGAGCGCAAGGAAATTGTGGCGGTCAGGGCAGATACACCTCCTGTGATCGACGGAAGCATGCGGGACCCGGCCTGGCAGCAGGCACCTGTGGCGGACCGGTTTTTCCAGCATGAGCCGCACAACGACCGCATGGCAAGCCATGATACCGAGGTAAGGGTCCTGTACGATGACCATGCCATTTACATCGCGGCCAGGTTATTCGATCCCCATCCTGACAGTATTCTGATGGAACTGGGGTTGCGCAATTCCGGCAACGACCTTAATGCAGACAGGTTCTATGTAGACATCAATCCTTTTGACGATGGCATCCACGGGTTTCGTTTCCAGGTATCGGCTTCCGGTGTGCAAACCGACGCAAACATGTCGGGAAGCGGACGGCACGGTGATTTAAACTGGGATGCTGTCTGGGTCAGCGAGGTGGGGATCACGGAACATGGCTGGATTGTTGAAATGAAAATCCCCTATGCCGCCCTGCGCTTCCCAAGGGGGGAGATCCAGGAATGGGGGATCAATTTCTGGCGCGAGATCCGCCGTACCCGGGAAACCTCCAGCTGGAATTTTGTAAACCGGCGTGTGGGAGATGCCCTGGCATACATGGGCTTGCTCAGTGGGATCAATGGCGTAAGCCCGCCTCTTCGGCTTGCCTTATTT
>SL_3KL_010_SEDDRAFT_10000377_pt1 | contig 35767 bp, 58 predicted proteins | sample SodLakKL_010_SED_2_FD_10381 | JGI IMG/M metagenome (IMG submission 10381) | reverse complement strand
TATGGTGAACAACTAGGATATGCAGGTACTGGGAATGGTCTTAAGTTAGATATTAACATATCATTTTGAGAACATATGTCTGCTCGTCTTCTAGTTTCATTTAATTCATCTCTTAAGTTTTGTACTTCTGTAGCACACATTTTGTCAAGTATAGCTTGAGTGTTAGCAGTTGCGTTTGCTATTATGTCCCTAGTATTATTTAAGTTTTCAAATTTTACCGAATCAATATTTCTATTAGTTTCACAACAACATTGTTGACCTGCGAATCTATTTTCTGCAATACTTGCGTTTACTCCTGCGAATCCTGAACATACATCTCTTGATGTTTGCATGTTTTGATTAGAAATTTGTAAGAAATCAGTGTTTAGTCCCTGACTTAAGTTTGTGTATAAAAAGTCGTTTGAAATTTCACCTCTTGCGTTTCCATTTCCTCCAAAACCATTACCACCCATCGCTAGTAAAAAGAATAATAAAAGTACCCAAGAGCCATTACCGCCACCGAAACCATCATTGCCACCTTTTACGTCCATTGTTGGAATTATTCCTTGTAAATCAGCCATAGCCATTTTACCTCCTCCTATATTTAAAAAAATATTTATTTATATTAAAGCTTTTTAAAGCTTAATACCAAACTTACTTGCCATTTGATTTAATTGATTTTGGTCAATACCTTTTTGTTTAGCTATATTAGCTATGATTTGTTTAGGGTCATTACCGCTGTTCATCATGTTTTGTGCTTGTTGCATTTGTGGACTATTTCCAAACATTCCCATTATTTGATTAGGATTTATTTGACCCCCACCCATGACTATATTCATGAGCATTTGCATCGGATTAACATTATTCATTTTTTGCACCTCCTAGGTTTTCCAATAACGAATCTAAAACTCCTTTTACTTTATTAAATTCGTCTTTTTTTACATATTCATCTAAATCTATATTATCTTTTTTGGTTTCTTCTTTATTTTCTGTTAATTTATAAGTTCTTAATGCTACCGTTCCGTCAAGTTGCAATTGTTTTGTATATATAATATTTCCTGTAGTAGCTGGAAAATAAGTAATTGTTCCATCTAATGGAATATTAAATCCCCTAACTGTTTCTAAATCTGCAACTTGTTGACCTTGTAAAATATTTACGCTTTGTTGTTGAGGTTGAAACTGTTGTTGAGGCTGTTGCATTTGTTGTAATTGTTGCATTTGTTGCTGAATATTTGGACTTCCGTATGGATTTGCTTGTGCTGTATAAGCATTATACCCGCCATAATTGTTATATCCTAAAGCCATTTTATATCCTCCTTATTTTTCTCTTTACTATAATTTTATCACTTACAAAATAAAAGTCTGTATTAATTTAGAGCGAAATTTGAGTAATTTATTAGTAATTTTGAGCATAAAAAAAGAAGAGGGGTCAACCTCTTCATAAGAAAAATAAAAATTTTGGAGAATAATTTTTTAATAAAAAAATCTTAATGTATGTGTATATTATATCACTTTAATTAACATAAATCAACTACAGCCAATTTCTTTTTCAGCCTTTATTTTATCATTTTTCTTCTTTTCTTGGTCTTTATAATATTGAGCCATAAACTCTTCTTTAGTCATCTTCATTATTGTTCTATCTCCTTACATGCTATAATTTCATTCATTGAACTTAATTTTAAATATTCTCTAGTACATAAATTAGTTAAATAATTTGAATATGCTACTGGATTATCTATACCTTTAAAAGTTTTCTTTATTTGATTTACTAATTCTTGTTTACAATCCATTTTTAACACTCCTTATTTTTCTTTATACTTTATTATATGTTATTTATTAGAAAATGTTACACCGACTAATAAATTTAAAGTTTCTTCTAATTCATAAAATCTTTTTTTAATTTCTATATAATCAATATTATTTTCTAAATCTCCAGCAATACATTTATAATCACATTTTTCTATATTTTCAAAAAGTTCTTTCATATTTTTCATTTTATAACCACCTCTATACATTATTTTCTTTTACTATTTTAACTAAACAATCAGTAACCATTTGTGTTAAATCTGTGTAATTAGCTTTTGCAACTTTTATAGCTCTTGCTTTAAGTTCTTTATTAATTCTCATGTGAATAAAATCATCTTTAGTTAAATCATTATTATTGTTGTTTTCCATTTTATTTTCCCCCTAAATTATTTATTGTCTTAATTATATACCAATGTGGTCACATTGTCAACTACCTAGCCGAAGGAGATTAATTTAGAAAAGTGATATACATTAAATTTATACATTATTAAAAAAATAAAAAAATAAAATAATATTTATATATAAGAGTACATTTATAATTTTATTGGCATCAAATCATATTCAAACATGCTATTTAAAGCAATTCTTTAGTAAATTTGCGAAAGCACTTTTTCTCTGAAAACTGCTCCGATTTTACAAGTTGTCAGATGGATTTTTTGTATATTTATTTGCTATTTAAGCGTTTACTTTGTATATTTATTCAGTTATAAGGAATAAAAAAAGAAGGTTATTTGCTAACCCTCCAAAATTGTTTTTATCGATTTTTCTTTTTCCCACACTTTTCCCATTTTATTATAAGCATTTTTCCTATATTTAGTGATACTACTTCTACTTATATTTAAAATCTCTGCTGTCTGTTCTTCTGTATAGCCTTTAATGTCCACATATTCTATCGCTACACGTTCTTTTTCTTTAAGATTGACCAATTCCAAAGCTAGAATTAAAAGTGGCTTAGAGGGGCAATCTAACACCCTCTTCACCTGACTTCTACTTAACATTATTTTTTCTTCCTAATTCTTACTTTTTTCTTTTTAGTAGTTTTTGTTTGTGTAGCTTTTCCCATTTAATATCACCCCTATAAATTAATTTTCATTTTCGTTGTGCGTAGCTTCATCATTATATTGGTTGCCATCAATGTTGTTTATTTTTGTATTATCTCCTTCTACAGTTTGTGTAGTTGTTGTGGTAGAAGTTTGCATGTCTATTTCATAAGTATTTAGGAAATATAATACTCCTCCCACCAGCACAAATGTCTGTAGCAACATAGAACATATACAAATTATCATAACATTTCTGTCTTTATTCCTGTTTTCCCTTTGTAGATTTAAAAAACCTTTAAAGGTTTCATTAAAACATTCCTGTAGTTTATTCTCCCCCATCTTTTAACCTTCTTTCTATTTTAATATTGTGGCCATAAAATAACCTATACAAGCTGTTATAATTCCAGTTATTATTATATCCCACTTGCGAAGAGGTCTTTCTTTTATTTCTTTTACATCTATTTTCAACTCACTCATACATTCCATAATAGATTCATATTGAAATAATTGAAGCTTTCTATCTCCTTCAATGTCGCTTAATCTTTTATCATGTAGCCTTAATTCTTGTTTAATCTGTTCTATTTCTTTAACATAGTCTGAAATATCCATTATTTATCTTTATCCTCATCTTTACAATTCTTACAAAGATAAATACCTTGTGTAGTTGGGTCATTTACAACCCCCAATAATATTAAAATAGAACAAATAATTTGAACCGTATTATTTAGCCATTCCATATCTACTTTAACACCTAATTGAATCAATAACATGCCCATCAATCCAACCAATGATATTATTGTAGAAGGGTGTTTAAATCTATTTAAAAGCTCTTGCATTACATTTTACCTCCTATTCTAATAATTTTACATAGTCAGCACTTACATAGCCTAGATAGTCATAATAACTAACAAAATGCCACCCTATTTCTGTCCATAATATATGAAATAATCCATTGGGTTTTATACTTGTTATTATCTTAGAAGAATCCGAAGGACATTCTCGTATATTTAAGCCTGTAGTTACATTTTTTGTAGTTGCTTTTATATCACTTTTAACTTCTTGTATTATTTCTTTTTCTTTTATATTATCATCAATTGCATTGCATATATTAAATGATAAAGTTTTCCAAGAATCTGGTGACCATATTTCGATATCTTTTTCACTATCGCAGAAACATGTTTCGAAAATTATTGCTGGTGCATAAGAATATTTTAAATCGTGCAATCCTGTACTAACTTTAACACCTCTATTATAAAAACCTAATTTTTCATAATTTTCTGTCATTTTATTAGCAATATTATAAGCTAATCCACTATCTTTATATACCCATGCTTCAGTACCGTGTGCATTGCCGTTAAAACTGTTCATGTGCAGAGATAAATATAAATCTACTTTATTACTATTAGCGTTTGTAGTTCCTTCTCTGAGTTCAGAACTTTCTGTATTAGCATTGCTATTGCAATCTATAACTTCATGCCCATGTTTCTCTAATGTATCTTTTACATATCTATATAAACTTTGCATTTGTTCGTATTCATTTCTTAAACCAACAGCACCCAAACAATTAGCTGAGTGTCCACCTCTTAATCCTATTTTCACAATATCACCTCTTTAATAAATTATAACATTTATTCAAATTCAAATCAAATTTAAAGCAATTTCATTAATGCCATGCTTGGAGAAACGATTATTTCTGTATTTTCTTCTAAAAAATCAATATCTGTATATCTTTCAAATATATTATCAAAATCTTTTATATTTATTTGTTCTTTACTATTTACATCTTTTTTTAATTTATACATTCCTTCTTTATATAATTTTCTATGAGTTTCTAAATCTATTCGAATATAATTATCTTTATCATTTTCTATAACTTGATTGTGTTCCTTTATTTCATCATCATAAAAACCCATTATTTTAAAACCATTTTTCCTAAAATAAATCATTTTATCACCTCCTAATATCCTATCGCCAATACTTCTATAGCGTAAGCTTTTCCTGATTCCATGGTTCCTGTGAAACTAAAGCCTTCCTTGTTTTTATTCCATATTTCAGAATTTTTAAGACCAAATATATCACTTCCAATTCTTCTACCACATATATTGATTCCTATTAATCCATTTGGAAAGGCAGTCTCGAATTTTACATCTCTTCCGTACGGATACGTTCCACTATCTATTTGGAAAAAATCTGAATAAAACATTAATTTTGCATTATTAGCCATTTTTAAAGTTGTATTAGTTCCACTTTGGCTTATAGAAAAAGAATTTATAGTGTTTGTTAAATTTGTATTTAAACTATTTATAGAAGAAATATTTTTGTTTATATCTGTTGTATTTTTATTTATATTAGTTGTATTTGTATTTATTATATTAATATTATCTTCTATTATATTATTAAAATTATTTAATTCAATAGAATTTGTTAACATAGCACTATTAAAAGTTATTGGATAAGTTAATTCTAAATTTGGATAAAAAGTATCTTCAAAAGTTACTATACCATCTGCAAAACATTGTAGAGATTTGTTTTCTTTTATATCTTCAAAAGTTGGTGTTGATTTAATAAAATAAACAATTGTATTATTTTGCATTAACCATTTTTTAAATCCTGCCAAATTTGGAGTAGATAATTTATTTTTTAATATTTTTAAATAAATTTTATTTTCATTACAAGAAACACCTTCTTTGTCGTCAGTTCCATGATTCAAACCAAAACTAAATTTATCACTTATTATTCTATTATCACCTTTTTCACTTGCACCACCATTTTGGTAAACTAATTCCATTTGGAAATAATCAATACTATCTATATTATTATCAACCCAATTTTCGGAACCATTAAAAATAACTTTATCAACATTTCTAATTATCTTATTATTTTTATCATAAATATCACAAATCCCATTTGGCAATCCTGATAATATTATATTATCTAATTCCAATATATCTCTTTGACTAGGAACAAATTCTTGGTTTTTTGTTTCTTCTATTATTTGTATATCTCCCCATGAAAATGTTTTATTTTCTATAGTTTCTAAATTAGTATAAAAACAAAGCAAAAATTTATTTTCATTAGCTGAATTAAATATAAAACTAAATTCATTACCGTCTAATAAATCCCCATACATAGTATCAGTATTTTTTATTCTCATCATTACAGCAGAATTTTTATTTCCTAGATTATTTAATCTTTTACCTTTTATTATATATTTAGTATTTTTCTTTAAATACATGTCAAAACAAATTCTTTGGTTAATTTCATTACCCAAAATATCAATACCATTTTCTTTTATATTTACAAATGGAATATTATTATAGGACACATTGTTATAAGTTATATTAGCCATATTAATATTATTACTTATAATTTTTATTGGGCTAAGTTCTCCAATGCTTTTTATTCCTTCAAAACAAGAGGGTTCTTGTTTATTTGTCCAATCACCTTCTAAAACTAAAAGATTACTAATATAAATATAATCACCTTTAATCATTTCGTTAGTATGAACGCCTATAGTTAAAGCTTCTACAAAACCAGTTTCAGGTGTTTTAATTTTTATTTTTCTATTAATTGAATTTGTTGTAGTGGATATAATTTGTTTATTTACAGCAAAATCATTACCAATTTTAAACCCTAAACTACAATTTTTTCCTTGAATTTTTGTTGTATCTATATTAAAAAAAACTGTATATTCTGTATTACATTTAAAAATATTGGTATTATATGAAATAACGTTGCTACCTTGTACTGTATTTTCTGCCTTTACACCTATAGTATCTATTGTTATTGTAGGAGCTCCATCCCCATTTACTTCTGAATTTTTAAAATTAATAATATTAATCAAAGTATTACCCTTTATACCAACATTTTTAAAATAACCATTTCTACAATCTAAAGTATCATTTATATAGTTTGTAGTTGTTATATCTTTAAAATAGCTAGAATATTCTTTTGTAGGAATTACATTAGCATCAGCAATATTTTTATTAACATCTTGTATTAAATTTTCAACACTCTTCTTTTCTGTTTCTATTGTATTTACTAATATATTTTTTTGATTATCTGCATTTTTAACTTCATTCCTAAGTTCTTCTAAAGAAGTTATTATATTTTTAGAAGGAATATCTCCTGCACTAATTGCTCCTCTTTTTATATCTACATTAATATTCCAAGTACCAGTAACTTCATCGCCTTTATAAAGTATTATTTGTAATCTGCCTAACCCTGATATTCTAGTAAAATCTTTATCTGCAACAAATAAAATTTCATCTTTACTTATAGTTATATTATTAGTTTGTATTATGAATGTTTTATCAGATTTTAACATTTCAGCCCTAACACTATAGCCAGTCGCGTCGAAAGGAATCATATTATTAAACAATTTAAATTGTATTGGTAAAGTATAGTTTTGCATTATCTCTGTTTTTATATCATTAGCTATTTGCGTATCTATATTTATAATTTTATATTTCATTTTATAACCTCCTAGATTATAACACCTTGTTCTAAAGGTGCTGTATTTATTATTCTTTCATCTGATTCAAAATTAAATGATGGTTTGAAAGCTTTATAAAATGGTTTTGGTGGTTCTATGACTTTTAATCTTTCATCTTCAAACCCATTTCTATGTCTAGTTACAACCCAATCAAATTCAAATTCATCTTTTTCACTTTCTACTATAAAATAATCATTTTCTTGTTCTAATATTCTATAATCTCCCCAACTGTATTTAAATATTTCGATTGTATATCTTCCGATAGTGCTTTCTAAAAATATATCATCTAAATAAATTTTACAGATATTATTTTCGGTTTTACATCTTCTTTTAGACCTTTCAGTAAGATAACTTTCACAATCTTCTATACTATAATAAGCTACTTTGCCATGTTTAACGGTCTCTTGGACACAATTTTTATTACCGCTTACTGTAAAATCTCCCACAATAGTAGTGTCTGACCAAATTGTAGATTTACTTCCGGAAAAACTAGCAAAAGTTTTTTTGCTTGAATCTGCTAAATTTATATTATTATTACTTTTTAATACTAAATTATTTTCAAGTGAGCCAAAAATTTCATTTGTTGTATTTTGGAAAAATAAAGAATTATAAATTATAGAATCAGTATAAATTTGAATAGGTGCGAATTTATTAGTATCTTGTTTTCTTTTATTTAATTTATCTAATAAAATATATCCCCTTGCTATGAAGCCATTTTTTTCGTTAAATTCTTCTTCTACATAAGATAAGGTCATATAATTATTTAAATTATGTGCTAATACTAAACCCGGGGCATTAGATGTTGTTATTGAACGTGAACTATAAATAGCAGAGGTTGGCGTTACTTGACGTTTTTCATCTTCCCAGTCATAAAAATATTGACTTTGACCTTCTATAGTTATCCCATTATATCCATTCTTTTTGAATTTTATACCGCTTTCTTTAGAGCTTAAATCTATTTGCAGACTTCCGTCCCAGTTTTGAATTAATACAGTTGATAAAATTCCTGTACTTATCAAACTAGCATTTATTTTACCATCTATAGTAAAACCATACTCATAACGCCCATAGTAACCAGTTTGGCTAAACCCAAGACCATTCCTATTAAGTCTAACAACATTTACAGAAGTATTTATATCTTTAGAATCCATTATTAATATTTCATTTTGCTTTGCTATTACATAACTATCTTTTATACCGCTATTCATTAAAGCATTTATATAGTCACCTAACCCATTAGCACCTTGTTTTTGTGCTTTGTCTAGTTCTGCAATTATTTGAGAAACATTAGGAGGAGTTAATTTTATATCTTTATTGCTTAATTTAGTGGATAATCTTCTATCTAACTTCGGAGAATATTCTCTCTCTATAACTCTAACTATTATATCTGTATTATAAGTATCTTCTTTTACTGTAATTGTATCACCTATCCCGGCATATTCTGTTAAGCCATAATTTTTATATTCTTCTGTTTTATACAATTCCACAAAATTAATATTATATTCTGCTGTTATTATATCAATATGATTTTTACTAAATTCTAATTCTGCACGCCTTTTTAATTCCGTTTGTGCTTGTGCTAAAGTGTCATATCCTTCGGGGTCATTTTCTGTTTTTAACTTTACATCTTCGTACTTAATTTCCTTAAAGAACTGTCTAGGATAATTATTAACCAATGGAGATATTACTCTATCTGCTTTTATACCATCGAATCCAACTGGATATATTACTGTGCAAAGAGAATCTATATTTGTTTTAATTTCAAATCCTATCAAATTTTTTTTACTTTGTATTATTATATCTTTATCCTGTCCAACTCTATTGTTAATAGCTAAATTATATTTATTCCTATATATTTCTCCACCCCATCGTTCTAAGAATGAATTGTCATTGTCAAATAAGGCTTTATATACATTCATATACATATAATAAGCTGTATTTATTTTAGTTATATTACTTGTTGCTATTATTTCATTTTTACCTTTAGCACCATTAAAAATATATTGAATTGCACTAGTTCCACTTTGGTTAGTAGGTCTGACATCTTCCAACCATAAATTTAAAGTATCCGATATAGTTATTTGCCTAGCATAAATTTCTATTTCTTTTTTATTTTTCCTTACATTACATATTCTAAATACTTCGTCACCAAATTCGTCAGAAACTCTTATTATAGAACCTTCTACAAATAAATTATAAAGTTCTTTTGGCTTTTCTTTATCAACTATTAAGACGGATTGATAATCAAATTTATCATTTAATCCTTCTGTTATTTTATCGCTTATTATTAAATCATCTATAATATAGTCACCGTTAGTCGTCAAAACTTCTTCTCTAGTACTTTTACCACTAAATAGACAAGTAAAACTTCTCAAATCATCACCCCACAAAAATCGTATTGCTTAATATTTCAAATTTATTGATAGTTCCAGCCCAGGATATTTTATTATATCCATTTTTTAATACAGGAAAATCCCCTATCATTTTCTTACTTATACTTTGATTATTTTTATCTAATATCTCAATTAATTCACTATCTATATATACATAATCATTTACTGATTTTAATTGTAATTCTTCACCATTTATTATTATAGATATATTTTGATTGGAAGAGGGTAATGTTAGTTTAATGTTTGGACTTCCTTCTAAATCTCCTTTATAAAATAAATCATAATTATTTGTTATAGTTTCCCAATATTCTTCTGTTTTATATAAGAAAGGTTCGCAATTAAAAGTTGTTTCTAATACTGCATTTGCATGTTTTTCGTCTGATATTTTATCACATATAACATTTTTAACTTTATAACATTTTTCTCTATAATCATCAAAGAATAATCTATTATCTTTTATATTATTTAACCATAAATTAACTTCTCTTTGTCTATCTTTATATCTTTTTATATCAAATATTTTTAAATTTAAATCAAATTGAATGTCTTTATAATTACCAGTTTTTCTAGTTAAACTACCTTTTCTTCTTCCTTCGACTGGTATAAGTTCAATTTCTTCTTGTATCACAGGATAATCTACTTTATCAATTATTCCTATTCCAAAACTAAATGAATTTCTGCCATTAAACCAAAACGAATTTATCACAAAATCACCTCCTTATATAATTATACCATCAAAAAAAGGAGGTGTAAAACCTCCTATATTAATAAGAAAAAGCAGTTGTAGTCATTCTATTATAGTCTTCCAATTCTCCTTGATGTGGTGCCACTGTCTTTCTTACAAATTCCTGTCCGTCTATATCCATTTTAAAATCTATACTAAACATAGTTTTTAAACTATCTTTAAAATCATCTTGCTTATAGTAAGGGATAGGTACTCTAGCACTATTTACAGTATCTTTCATACTTTCTTGAATATCTTTATTAACGTTATCCATTTCGTCTATAAAACCTACTCCAAACCCTTGAGCTGTGTATTGACCTACCTCTTTTTTCATTACCCTAGAAGGTGAGTGTATTCCTAAAGCCCCTTTAAATCCTTTCACAACTCCACTAGCAAATCCACCTATTTTTTCTTTTAACCAACCTGCCATTCCTGTTATACCATTCCATATACCTTTTACTATATTTTTCCCAATATCTAGCATTTTACCTGGTATATCAGAAATTGTATCAACTATTGCGTGGAAAACATCTTTTGCCGAATTTTTGGCACTAGTAACCATATCACTTCCCCATTTAACAAGTTTATTCCAAGTATCTAGTAACCATTTAGCAACTTTACCAGGCATTTCAGAAAACCAATCCCCTACTCCATCAACTAAAGTATTTATTTTTTCGTTCGCTGTATTCCACATATCAGAACACCAACTCTTGAATTTATCCCATGTATATAATAGCCAAGCAGAAATTTTAGTAGGTAATTGAGAAAACCATTCACCAATACCATTTATTAAATTTGCCATTCCCTCACTTGCTGTTGTCCACAAATTAGTAACCCAAGTTTTAAAATCTTCCCAAACTTGTGCCAACCATTCACCAATTTTGGCAGGTAATTCTGAAAACCATTCCCCTATAGATGTAATTAAATTAGGTATCATTTCAGTCCAAAAAGTAACAAATCCTTCCCACCACGTTGTAGCTAATATATATATATATCCTAATATAGTTCCTATTGCCTCGCCTATTTTCCTTGGTGCTTCATTGAAAAATGTTGTTATTCCTTCCCAAATTTTTCCTGGTAATTCTCCAAGCCATTGCAAAACATCATTAACAAAATTAGGTATACTTTCAGTAAAAAACGTTACAATAGCGTTCCAGCCTTCTTTAAAAAAGTTCCCTATATCTTCCACAAATCCGTCTATAAACTCCTTAAATCCATCACAGTTATTATATAAAAGTGCAAAAGCTCCAGCGAACGGATTAACTAAAAACAATAATATTTCTTTCCAATTATTTTTAAAGAAATCAATTATTTTCCCAAATACTTCGGGTATAGTTTCAGTAAAAAAACTGCTTATAGCATTCCAAGCGTCAATCGCTTTAGTTTTAATAGTATCCCACAGATTAATCCAAAATTCTCTAAATCCTTCGCAGTTATTCCATAGATATATAAAACCAGCTACTAATGCCCCTATTGCTAATACAACCCAGCCAATAGGAGTTTCTATAAATGCTAGGCTTAATAATTTTGTTGCTTTTTCCGCTAACCCCATAGAACCCACCATTTTGCCAACACCATCTGATAATAATCCTATATTGGTTTTAAATTTACCTATATTGTCAACTATTTCATTTACTGTCATTATTGCCTTCAAAGTACCCCATACAGCTACTATGCCAATTATAGCGTCCTTTATAGCTATGAAAGCCACTAAAGCACCTGTTCCGAAAGTTTCTTGTATACTTTCTTTTAAAGCACTCATAAAACTTTGACCTTCTGTCATTTTCTCGTTTATACCGTCAACTAATTCAATTATTTTAGGCATAACTTCATTCAATTTGTTAAATAATGGTTCAATTATTTTACCAGCTATCATACCAAGATTATCTTTTAAAGTAGACATCATACCGTCAAATGTTTTGGATTGATTAGCCATAGCTCCAGTAGTTTTACTTGCTATGCTATCAATAGCTTGATTATATATATCAGCTGATATTTTACCTTCACTAGCCATCTTTTTAACTTCTGCAACGCTTTTACCTGTAACTTCTGCTAATGCCTTATAAATTGGTACACCTCTATCTTGTAATATATTTAAATCTTCTGTATATGCGACCGTCGCTTGTTGAACTTGGCTATATTGTCTTACCATTTCTTTAAGTGAATCTTCTTGTATTCCGAAAGCTCCTCCAATATCTCCAAATTTTGTCAATTGGTCAAAAAGTGCTTGACCTTCAAAATCTGCATTATGGAGTTGTTTAGCCATTGCATCAACTCCCATTTTTGTGAAAGGTGTTTTACTTGCATATTGTTCAATATCTTTCATCATATTTTGAGCATTTTCTTGTGTCCCTAGTAGAGTTTTCCATGCTACCGTAGAACTTTGAAGACTAGAATTATATTCTATACCCATTTTGGTTACTGCTGTTTTTAAAATACCTACCCCAATTGCTCCTTTTTTAACAAATCCGTCTAAAATTTGGAATCCTTTTGTCTGTCCTATTCCTTCTATGCCTTTTTTTGCCCCTTTTATACCTGCTTTAAACTCCTTATCGTCTATTCCTAAAACGGCTTTAAGGTTAAATAAATTCATATTATTCCCTCCTTTTTAACAAGAAAGGCGTGAGTTTAACCCCACGCCCCCTTGAATTTATTTATTATATCTTGTTCTATTTCTTCGCTTGTTCTATTATCTTGTTCTATATTTTTATTATCTATTTTATCGAATAGTTTTTTAATACTATCTAAAGGTTTTTTTACATTAGCACCTTGAACTAATATATTTAGAGAGCTGGTTACATAATCTTTATAAATGAATTCTTTATTTTCTTCTTTTAAATATTCCTTCAAATATAAATTAAAAGTTTTAAAATTCATTTTTCTAGTAACTGTGTTAGCTATAAATATTATTTTAGAGCCTCCAATTTCTGCAATGATGTAAAAAAACTTAATAGCTCCTTATCTTGTATTAATTCATTTATTCTATTAATATTTTTAAAAATATTTTCTTCTTGTATTTCTTTCAAAGTAACATTGTCCATTATTGCTAAAATCATTTGTACATCGTTTTTATGGTCTTTAAAAATTACTGGTATTAATTTAGTGAAGTTTTTAAATCCCAATTCAAATCCTATTTCTTCTATTTCTTCTTTTTTATCTTCTTCATATTTTACTTTATTTTTTAATATTTCCATAAGTTTTTTATCTTCTATTATGTTGGAAATATGAGGAGTTATCTCGCACAAAATATCCATAGTTTTATCTGCACTAATTTGACTTAATTTCATATTAATATACCTCTCTTTTTTAAACTATTTTTTTAGTAGGGACATGAATTTCGAACGGAACTTCATCGGGATTAGTCATAGTTTTATTACCGGTTAATTCCAATTCTATTTTACCATTGTCTTTATCGGCAAAAGTAAAGTTTAAACCATTTGTATTTATTACATTTTTTATTTCTATTATAATAGGTATATTTGAGCCTTGTTGTGTGCCTAACCAACATATATTATCTATATAGTCAGTATCTCGTATATCGTTTCTAGCTGTTATTTTATCATATAATTCAGTTTCTTCAGCTTTTTTAATATCACTAGCACATAATGCCAATTTAAAATTCTCAGCTGTTGATTCCGCTAATGTAGTAGTCAATTTTATTTCCCAACTATCTATTTTATTGCCACCTATATAATTTCCTCTAGCTCCGTCAATATTTTCAAGTGTATTTCTCATTTCTGGTATAGCAGTAAATGAACCGCCACCGCTTGTTGCTCCTAATTTTTCACTTCCCTCTGGTAAAATATCGTCAAAAGTTTCACCGTCTTTAATTTCTAATATTGATTTTCCTAAAGCTTCAATATCTTTTATACTTTTCAAAAATACTCCAGCATCTAATTGTAAATTTTTAGCTGTGTTTGGTGTAAATGCGTTTAAAGTTCTTCCCATTTTTTAATTCCTCCTTTTTAATAAACATTATATTCTATTACAGAATAAACACTCTTTATAAATTTTTGTTCATCTTCTACCATAAACTGTAAAAAAGGCGAACCTTTTCTCATATATATATAAGTACCATTTTTATTTATTGTAATACCTTCACCTATTTCATCACTTAATTTTTGTGCTAAAGTTAAAATACTTTTTACACTTTGAGATTGGTCATAAATTTTAACTTGTATTAAACTAGAATCGTCCCAAGCTAAATTATCTAATGTATAAGTCAAATAAGGATATTTAGAACCGTCAGGCACTACATTTTGTAAATAAGATGGACATATATCACTAAAAAATTCATATAATAAACTTGCTTGGTCTAAAAAATTGCTCATAAATTCACCCCTATTCTGATGTAGGCAGTAGGTCGAACAATTCAGCTGTGGCATATCTTAAATTCAAAGTAGCAAATTTAGGCGGTATATTTTCTGTATTATTTAAACTTTTTATTTTAAAAGTTTGTTGGTCTGATTTTCTTTTTATTATATCATTAAACTCTAAAAAAACATTATTTTCAGTTGTAACTGTATATATATTTGTTACACCTTGTTTTTCTGCTATCTTAGCTTCTATGCTATTATCTAAATTTATATACCCTTTAAATTCTGCCCCATCTTTCCAAATTGTTTCAAACCCTCCCATACCGTCAGGTATTGATACTTTATCAAGAAAAATCAAAGACTCAAATATATCTTGTATCATATGCTCTTACACCTCCTAAAATCATCGTATATTTTTCTATAAGGAGATAATTCTATTGAGAATACATCTTTCCAAGTTGTTAATTGTCCGTTTACAGTAGTTTTACTATAAGAATATCCCATCGGAAAACTTTCTGATATTATATCGGTTTTAACTTGTTTTTCATTGAATTTTTTTATTTCTTCGCATGTTTTTATAAAATCTCTTGGTACACTTAAAGAACAAATATATCCTGTAAATAATTCTGTATTAAGTTCTTCTTCTAAAGTAATTATATTATTTTCTACTTTAGTTATTTTATAAACTCCATCATTTAAAATTGAATCTTTTATTAGAATATATTGTCCTGCCAAGTATTTTCCTCTTACTTCTATTGTATTATTTAATATAGAGTATTCTCCATATTCTTTGAAATTAAAAAAATAATTATTTAAATATTTCATTATATTATACATTTTATATCCTCCTTTTATAATTATACCAAAAAAATCGGTAGTATTCAAACTACCGACATTTGAGGTTATTTATATATTTAATATGAAATTAGCTTATTAAACTTCACCTGTTTTTTTATAAACATATATAGCATTCTTTTTGTTGTTTAATACAAATGCATCATAGTATATTCTGCCTTCTACTAGCCAGCCGTTTATACCAGGTGGATTGTCATGAGTTTTATATTCTGTAAGTTTTTCGGCTCCTACTGTTGCCATTGCGGAAGTTATAACGAATTCTACATCTTCAGGTAAATATACAGAAGGAGCATATATTAATTGTATTCCTTCTATCATTCCTACAGAACCTTTAGCCAACATGTCTTGTGCCATGTCACTAGCTTTTATAAATCCATCATCTTGTCTTATTGCTTTATAAAAAGATGTTGATATATATGCAAAACATGAAGCTAATGGAACTTTATTTTCTAATAAAGTTGTTACTCCATCTAAAAATGAAGTATAAGCATTTGTTTTATCTATAACTGCACCAGTTTCAACTTTACCAGCTTTAGAGCATATAACACTTAATCTATAAGTATCTATTTCTGGAATTATAACTTCGTCAATTTGTCTTGCTAATGCTTTTCCTGCTTCTAAAGTCATTAAAGTATCTGTATAGTTTCTTCTATCTATAGTGAATGTAAAAGACCTATCCTTCTTTAATACTTCTGTTTGTAATTCATTTTCTAATTCCTTTGGTGTACCATATCTACTTGACCCACTCATAGTATAATCGGTCATAGGAACAGTTGGTACTGAATATATATTTATTGTATTAACTCCATTAAAGTCGTATTCTCTGTTTATTGCTCTTTCTGTAAGTGCTTGTAATTTCATTCTTTCGTCAATTTTACTTTCATACTTTGACGCATGGTTAACTGCCATTTGATTCACTCCTTTTTATTTGTTTTAATTATCAAATCCCATCAAAAATGGGTCTTTTTCGCTAGGGTTATTTGCTGGTGGTGTAGATGGTTCAACCCCTGTTGTTTGTGTAGATGTATAAAAGTCAGAATAATTCTCTTTCAAACTCTTGCCAATGTTTTCCCAATCTTTTATATTATCATCTTCAAACTCCAACGAGTTGATATCTACCTCTTTTACTAATAAATTAACTAATTTATCGCTTGTTATTCCATCTTTTTTTAATTGGTCTTTTATTTTATTTATTTTAGTAGCTTGTGTACTTTTTTTCTCTATATCAATCTTATAATTATTAAATTCCTCTTCTTTATTAGCTAATTGAGTTTTAAGTTGTTCAAGCTCCCCATTTACTGCACATAAATCGTCAGCTTTTTCTTTTAAACTTTCTAATTCAACGACTTTCTTATTATATTGTGCCTTTGGGATAAACTCTTTGTGTAGTTCTCCATTTATAGCCTTAGAACATTGCTCGGCTAGTTCGCTCTCTATTCCACTAGAGATTAATATTTGTTTTAAATCCATTTTATAATCCTCCTCAAAATTTTATAGTGATTTCCACTAATTTAATTATATAACACGAATTTTTTTTTGTCAATTTGCTGTCAATGTACGTATAAATATGCAAGAAGTAAATTAAAAACTTGCAAAAAGCACTAAAAATAGCGTGTTGACAACGTCACAATTTTGGAGCAGTTTTTTTTGGAAAAGTGCTTACGTCACTCTGCTAAAGGATTGGCTTATTTACTGGGTTTGTAGCCAGTCGAGGCTCAATATTATTAAAAAAGTTCCTTATTATATAAATATCTTTTTATTTTTTTATAAATTATTTATTTAGAAAGGTAATGCAATTATGATATATGCAATTTCAATCTTTTCATCTTCAATTAATAACTTCCTAAGTTAACTTACTACAGTCAGGCTATTGACAATGTGACCACAATCTGATAGAATATAATTAACAAATCAAAGAGGTGATATTAAATGTTAGTTAGGAAAATAAGAAATATTGCTACTAATAAAATAAAATATATTACTATAGAAAAGCTTATTAAAAATAACAAATTACCTTTGGGTTATGAATTTACAGAATCGGGTCTATGGTTTGATGATTACTTATTAAATGAAGAGGAGAGAAATAACATATTATGAAAATAAGAAAAATAAGAAACGAATATAATAAAAAAGAAGGTTATATAACTTTAAATACTTTTTTAAATGAAGGTTTACCATACTTGTGTGATTTTATACAAAAAGACTGGATTGAACATACACAAATATCAAATCAGAAAGGAATTGAAATAATATGAAATTAGGAATTAGAAAAATAAATCTTAAAAATAGAATAAAATCTCGTACTACTGCTAAACTTAAAAGAAAAGCTAAAAAAGCATTTATACCTTGGTATGGTAAAAAAGGTATGGGGTGGATTAATGACCCTCATAAAGCTTTATATAACAAGATATATAATAAGACTACAATTAGTGTAGATGATACTGTAAAACTGTTTACAAAAGGAGATAGCATGGATTTCAGGTCATTCCATGAGTTTTATCTTAACTTAGATAGAGAATCTAAAAAAGAATTCAAACATGTCTTTGTTAAGCTTAGAAAAGAACACAATAAAAAACAGTTAGAAGAAATAAAAGAAGTGTTTAGAGATGTAAAAGTACAATGCAAAAAAACTTTGAACATAATTAAAACAAATACGCCTAATAAATATTATAAAAATTGCATAGCTTATAGATTTTTAGGTGTTACAATTATAGGAAGTATATTAAGTGCAATATTCCCAATTCCAGTAGGAGTTATATTCTTTCCTTCTATGTTAATTTATTTAATAATTATATTAATAAAATTTAATAAAATAAACAAAAAATATAAGAGGTAGTTAATACCTCTTTTTTTTATTCTTTAAAAACTGAATCTGCTATTTTTTGGTATACACCTGTATGTTCCAGTAATGAAGGTCTTAAGAAATCACCTTTTCTATTAGTAAGTTCATTTTTTTCTGCATATTCAACATTACTACCTACTATTAATTCATCTTTACCAGCTCTACCACTCAAATAATCTTTTGGAAGAGTTTCGGGTACTCTAGTACCTTTTACTTGTCTCTTATTAGTTATAAAACTCATAGAAGCTCTTAGTCTACCAGTATCTACTATTTTCTTTTCAGTTATTATTTTAGTTACTATGCGTTGCCATTCCAACCCAATCATATACAATATTTTTTCTTTTTTTTCTTCTGTTTCTCCGAGTAATTTTTTGCTATTATCTTGTATGTTAATCTTTAGCATATTCAACACCCCACTCTTCAAAACTCATTTTCTTTATTCTTTCATCAAGTTCTAATTCTTTTCTAGTTTCCTCTAAGTCAACTAATTTAGATACCATAGTGCAACGGCACCTAATAACTTCCTCAGCTTTCCCATTTGGGTCTCCGGGATACATAAGACCATTAGAAAACTTTTCGTCAATCTCTCTAATTTCTCCCATTAGTCTTCTATGGCTTTTCCTAGTACGCTTATCAATTGTACTAATCCATTCTTTTTTTACTTTTATGCCTTTAGTTTCTGCAAATTCAAAACTATCCATCCTAGCCGAACTTTCTATTCTAGTTGTTTCTGTTCTAGCCATAGTTATACTAGAGTTATGACTTATATTAAGAACCTTTTCCATTCTCTTAGCTAAATTAGTTATACTCTCTCCTTGCAATAGTCCAACACTTAGCTCTCTTTTAAGTTGAGAATAAATATTCCCTTTATCTTTTAATTTATCTATAGTAAGCAAAGTAAAAGGGTTTAACTCGTCCTGTAATAGCTTTTTAATTACATTCTGATTAAATACTTGGAATCCTATTCTAGCATTTAAAGTCTTTTCTATAGTATAACCTAAGTAAGCATAATTAAACCAATATACATCTATCATATCATTGTTAATCATCTTTACAGCTATTTCATTAGTTGAATTTATATTTAACATCATCTGTTTTAATAGAGTGTCAAGTCTATTCTTTTTCCTAAGTAAATTGTTACGCTTTATTAAGTCATCAGTTTTACTAAGTTCATCAATTAGTTTCTGATTTTTATTTAGTTTTGATTTACATTCAAAGTATGATTGCTTATAGATTTTATTGAGTTCTTTTTCCAAATTAAACAACATTTTGTCCGTTTCTTGATGTGCAAAATCCAATTACACCACCTCTTCTTTGTTTTCCTTTTGTTGTATTGCACCATTTTCAGGTTCTTCTATAGATGTATTTTCTTCTTCATAACTAAATTTATTTATATTTTCCTCTTCTAATTTCTTGATAATATCGTCCACATCTGCATCACTTATATAAGGATTTAATCTCAATGCAGTTTCTAAATCTATATCATTTCTAAATTTATAAATATTGTCTATAGTTTCAGTATCATTAATTAATGTCCTTCTTATTAATTTAAATTCATATTCCTCGTTAGAGCCTTTATATTCATTGTATATATTAAGAATATTTTCTATATAATCAATAACATTTATTTCAAATTCATCCGTTTTTAAATCTAAATCTTGGGTAGCTATTCTTATAGCTGTAGCTGTCAAGCTTCCACCAGTCAAAGTGTCCATGTCTGTAGCCATAGCAGTAGCATAAATTTGCTTTCTTAATATTTCTAAAGCTATTTTTCTAGCTTCATGTGGTACCTCTATGGTATGTGGGCTTGCTTCTCCTTCGTCAGTAATTTGTATAGTTTTATAATATTTATAATCCTTTAAAAACTGTTCCATATCTTGTCCTGCATAATTTTTAAGAATCCAATAAATGTCTTGTGCATCTTCCAAATTGTTTCCAAAGTCAGAAGAAATTTTATCAAAAAGGTCAATTTGATTTCTTAGAGAAATAGTCAACGAACTTTTCTTTAATATCCCTGAATATAATGGAACTATAGGAAGTATGCTCCAATTCTCTCCTTCTATTCTTTCTCCTAGTACATCTATTTTTTTAATTAATTTATAAGGTTGTTTTTCTTTAGTCACTATCAAATTATTTTGTTTATTACTTTGTAGTTCTGTAATTCCATCTTGTTCGTAAAACTCTACAAACATAGGTTTGTTAACATCTAATTGCCAGAACCTTATTCCAGCCATAAGAGTTGCTGTTCTTTCATCGAATAAAGGCACAAATTCATTGCCTCTCCAAACATCTTCACAGAATTTGCCTTTAGAATCCAAATGACAATAAGTCCAACTTACTCCATCTATTTTCGAATATAATCCACTTTTATAAATTCTATTATCAAATTTCTTCCCTAAATCTTTTTTAAATTTATCTTCCATAGTAACACCATTAGCAAGTAAATAAGAACATTCTTGTTTAATTATCTTAGGGAAAAATGCAGATGGAATTTGGTTATTAGCTTTAAAAAAATCTTCTTGTTTTATACCATTAGTATTATAAAACCACTTCATACGTTCCAAAATGGTTACATTTTCACCGCTAAAGTATGCCCAAGCTATATTAGCTATCTTGTATCTTTCAGACGCTTTAAACTCTATTATAGCATCATTTATAAAGCCTATTTTATCACTACTATTTAAATAATCTTGAAAAGTTAACATTTTATCACCTCTTTATAGTCTTGCATTAGTACGCATAATATTATTGCTTTGAATTTTCTCATATACACCAGTAAGTGCATCTACGCTATCATCATGTTTGTTTTTACCAGCTCTTTGATAAGTTGTTACATCTCTATAAAAATCAGGATATCTATATTTCCAATCACTAGGGAAATAAATACTATTCATAACGCCAGTAGAACCTGTTAATATTCTTGATTCTTTATTTTTTGTTTGGCTAAATGGTCTTATTATTGTATGTCTATTATTTACGCCATTGATAATCCTATTAACATTTCTAGCGAACCCACGCCCCCCGTTGTTACTTTCTATATTTGCATAATTTACCTTATATTCTAACAAAGTTTTAGCGAGAAGAGGTTCAGTAATTTCCATAGGCTCTTGAGTGTATATTACATCTAATATATAAGCGTTTTTGTCTTTATCTACCGCATAGGTTATGCTACATAAATAATCCTTCCCAGTGTCTGCTGTATCTGTATAATTGTTTATACTTTTAATTCCTATATCTTCAATACTATCATAAGTTTTTAAATTAGAATATAAAACACCTTTTAAGTCAATAGGCTCTTGATTGTAGTTTGCAGAGGCTATGTCATCACCTAGAGTTTTGGTTAATGTTTCGTATTGTTCTAGGTTTAAAACATCATTACAAAGCATTTTTGAACCATCAAAAGCCTTCATACTTAATAGTTCTACATTTTGATTAATATCTTTAAAGTGTCTTATTGCTCTACCTGCTAAATCTTGTGTTGCCCATCTTGTCATAATAATTATGACTTTTCTTTTGCCCTGCAATCTTGACAGCATAGTATTACAAAACCAATCCCAATGTTTTTCTAGTACATTAGCATTATTTGCTTCTTCTGCATTTTTGATTACATCGTCTATAATTAGAATGTCAGCTCCAAAGCCTGTGGCAGTCCCTGTGGGCGATGTTGCTAGATAGTTCTTATTATTGTTACCTTCTAAGCTCCAAAGGTTTACTGCCCCATCTCCGTACTTTATTTTAGTAGAGGGGAATATATCATTATATACTAATTTATCTTCATCTGCCTTAATTTCCTGGATTGCTCCTCTAACTTGTCTTGAAAATGTAGTTGATAGAGTTTCATTGTATGAGCCTGTCATAACCTTAAGACTATTGTCTTTACCCAAGCACCACTCTACGAAAAGGGTTGCTGTTCTAGATTTCCCATGCCTCGGCGGTAAATTAATACACAGCACTTGTTTATCTCCTTCATAAAACTCTTGGAGAGTGTCACAAATCTCTTTCAGGTATATTCTATCATCTTTATAGAAATCACTAGCCATCAATTTACAATAATACCAAAACTCACGTCTTGCTAATTCGCATTGTAATTGTTGCTTAACTTTCATCTTTTAATAGTTCCTTGATTTGTTCTGTACTTAGATGGTCAACATTAATATTCTTATTAGTATTTGTATTAGTGCTTTCAATCTCTTGCTTATCTGTATATCCATAATTCTTCAAACAGAATATTCCAAAGGTTGGATTTATCTTATTCCCTAAACCTTTACTCATTATATCAGCTAATATTCTCTCTCTAACTTTTTTAAAAGTGTGGAAATACTCGTCTTTATCTTCATAATTATAAATGGTTTTTCTATCTACATTTAGAAACGTTGATAATCTTTCAAAAGTCAAAGTCTCTTCTTTTAATTCACAATAGTCATAAAACTCTTCAATTTTCTTTTCAAGCTCCTCGACACTATTAAATGCCTTTGGTCGACCTCCCTTAACTGGTACTGTCATATCAATCAACTCCTTTCATTTATATATATTAATTATACCATTTGTGGTCACAAAATTCAATTTGCTTAGGGTGGTGATAATTATTAGATACGAAACACGAATATACAAATAATAATATCCTTTCTAAATAAATAAAAAAGAATAAAAGATATTTATATAATAAGAACTATTTTGAATTATTTGAAGGTAAAAAGTGACCTCAACCCGCTTGGCGACTGGATTTTATCGTTAAAATAAAAAAGCGTTTTTTAGAAAAAAAGTGCTTTCGTGTCAACACATAAAAAGACGAATATTTTTAATTTTTTTAGCTTTATTGTTCGTACCATTACGAATATTAGAACATATGTTCTTTTATTGAGTTTAAGAAAAGGCTAGGTTAATCCCTAGCCTAAATTAATTATTATTAAATTATATATTTGTCTTTTGCATTTTCTGCAAGTTCTAAATTTGATTTTCCAACAATCCAAATTGACCCACAATTATCTATTACCTTTTTACCTATATATTCTTCTTTAAATAATTCATTAATTTTCATTTTTTTCTATTCCTCCTCTACTAATTTGCAATATTCCTATTTTTTATTTTTCAAATATATCTCTCCAAGCCAATTCTCTAGCTTCTTTAGTTGCTTTTTTCTTAAATAATCCTTTTATTTTTATCTCGTCAATAGCTCTCATTATTGGAATATACAACATTGCCTCGTCAACATTCCATTGCCCATCACAAGCTCTGTCATTACACCATTCTTTAAATTCATCATAATTCATATTCTTAAAAATTTCTCTCATACGATTTTTATTCCTCCATTTTTTTATTTTTTTCTTTACCTTTTTGAAACGAATATTTTTTTAATTCTCTACCTACATTGTTTAAACAAATTTGCATTTTATTACTCTCCTTTAAATTTATTTATCTTATATACTAAAATTAATACACATATTACACAATGTCAACACTTTTATTCTAATTCTCTCAAATTACATTCTGATAATTTATTTAATCTATTTGTAATTTTATATGAATCACATTTGTAAATTATACTTATATATTTTAAATACAAATCTTTATAATTTATTACCATGTTTATACCTCCTAGGAGGGCGTACCCTCCTTTTTTTAATCTTTTTTAATATTATAACATTCTTCCAAATCTCTATTAATTTGTTCTATTCCTCCATCTCTTTCTATTTCAGACCATGTCATAGTAAACTTGTCAATTAGTTTAAATTCTATTCCCCAATACCCCTCTTCTTTTTCCACGTTGTACATTGCTTTAATAGTATAAGTATTTATACCTCTAAAACCGTCTACATCTATATCGCATACATTTTTTATAAACTCTTTTTTCATTTTAATTATTCCCCTTTATTTTTAATTTGTTTTGTTGTTCCCTACAATTATTATTATACTGCAATGTATATATATTGTCAACACATTTATGAAAACTTTTTTTATTTTTTTAAAACTTTATCAATAGAGTAACTTAGATAAGTATTTGCTCTTTTTATTTCTAGTTCTGTATTAGTATTAAATCCATTTTCTATAAGTATTATATTATCTGATAAATTTTGACTATAGTAATTTATACCTTTGTTGTAATACCATGTTTTTCGAACCATATCAGATTCAGAAACTGTAATTAATTCCTTTTCTAAATTCTTTACAATATTATTTTGTTTATTAAAATTTTCCTGCTCTTTAGTTATAACAAACATAGTTTTAGCTACTTCATTATTGTTTTTATCTTTAGTTACTATTTTTTTATCATTTATAGCATCTCTGTGATAATCAATTATTAAATCATAACTATTTAAATCTTTCCCTTTTAGCATTTTATTAGAACAATAATAACTATTATTATAATCATTGTCAAATTTATCTATTACATGATGTACTATATACCCTTTTTTTCTTAATTTGTTGCTTAAGTCTTCGCCTGCTTTAACTACGTTATAATCATCTGTGTAAGCTTCACTAGTGTGACTATGATATATTAGTATGCTTTTATTAGAACGTGCCAAACATGAATTTATAGGCATTAAAAGAGTTACTATTAAACTAGATATTATTAATATTTTTGATATTATTTTTATTAACTTTTTCCTTAACATTTATTATTCTCCTTTTCTTATACAAATCTTATATTAATATTATATCCACTTTTTACTAATTTTATTACAGTTTCATTAATTATTTTTTCGGTTTTCTCATTTACTTCTTTTATACAATCCTCTTCCGAAAGTTTTTTAATCATATCTATTTTTATATCTTGTTTTAACTTTTCATATTCCTCTAATTCCATTTTAAAATTATTAAATATAAGTATACCTTGTTCTGTTTTAAATTCTGTTTTATCTTCTAATAATTCTAGTTCCAAAATTGGAGAACTTAAGAAAATAGTAACCTCTCTTTTATCCTCGTTCACCTGTACTTGATTGTCTTTTAAATTTTGCAAATCTATATAATAATGTCCTAACCCTTTGAAATTTATATATTTATTATTTTTAAATATAACATTATCAGCAATCCCGTTTTTAATCTCTATTTCTTTAGAAGTAAAACCCTGCATTATTTCAATCCTTCCAGTTTCTTTCAGTTCCTCCAAAATAGTCACTGAATCAATTTTTCTATTGTTATTTATACTTTGTATAGAGGAAATATTATAATTGTTAGATGGCTTTGTAAATGCCTTTAATCCGAACTTGCTTATAGTTAAAAAAGATATTCCCAATAACGCTATTAATATAATTCTTTTTATTTTATTTCTTTTCATCATTATCCTCCTAAATAAAAAAAGAAGAGGCTTTTAGTCCTCTCCTCAGTTGCTATTGATTAGTTGCACACATGAATATAATTTCATCTATATTTTGATTATATAAAATTTTATCTAAATACCACCACATATCATTATCGTCTTTTATATTTATATTTCTTTCTTTTAATTCTTCTAACATTTTATTTATATTTTCTATTATTTCCATGTTGTTCATTAAACTTATATTATCCACTTTAATTCACTCCTTCGAATCCGTTTAATATTTCTTTAACTGACATTATATAGTTATATTTATTTTTACAATCTAATTCCATTTTACTTAAAGCCTTTGTAAATTTATCAAAAGCTGGATATAATTCGTCATATTTTTCAGGATTAGCATTAATTATTTTTTCTATCTCATACATCTTTTTTAAATTATAATTATATTGTTCTCTAAAATTCATTTTTTATTCTCCTCTGTTTAGAATGGTATTTCATCAGCATCAGCATCAGCAGGTGACCAGTCTTGTGAATTTGTTTGAGTATCATTTTCTTTTTTAATTGATATAAAGTCAAAGCTATCTACGATAATATCTGTTGTGTACACTCTTCTTCCTTCTTTATTTTCGTAAGAGCCTGTTTGTATGTGACCATCTAATAAAATAGGGCTACCTTTCTTAAAATATTCTGCTATTATCTCCCCAGTCTTATTAAATGCTATACAATTAAAAAAGTCAGCTTCGTCTTTCTTGAATTTTCTATTTACTGCTAAGTTAAATTTGCATATAGCTGTTCCACTTCCTTGTGCGAAAGTCAAATCTATATCTTTTGTTAATCTTCCATTTAAAAATACTTTATTCATTTTCTAACTCCTCCAATTTTAATTCTAATTCTGCTATTTTTATTCCATTTTCTGTATAAAGTGCATTAACTCCTTCCGGTAGTGCTACTGGATATGTTTTTATAATTTTACTATTTGCAATATTATATTTATTTATTTCTTCATTTATCTCTTTTATAGTATTTTCATTTTTTAGTTTATTTAATTCTCTTCTAAAACAAATTATATCTAGTTCAGCTTTTCGTATTTCAAGTTTTCTTAATTCGATTTCTATTTTTATACTTTCCATAGTTTCTTTTAACATATATACAACCTCACTTTATTTAAAAGAGGGATAAACCCTCTTATTTTATTCTACTTTTATAAATAATTCTTTCTGTAAATTATCCCAATTTATGGAATCACTTTCTATGCTTTTAATTATTATTCCGTTAGGTATAGACCTTTTTGTTATAGTATATTCATATCCTCTATAAATTTCATAATCTGATATAATTTCCAAAACTTCATAAAAATTGTAACCTTCTATCATTTTCATTTTATTATTCCCCTTTCTTTAACTTGTCTTAATTCTAACATATAATACAATACATTGTCAACACTTATTTTAAAAGTTTTCTATTTCACTTATTTCAAATTCTTCTTCTAAGATAGTCTTAACATCATATTTTATCTTACGATATATTTCTCTAGCCATATATTCCGGTGGAATTGGTATAAGTTCTGTCCCCCATCTGCTTAATTCTCTACTTATAGCACAGCCGAGACTTTCTTGTGACTTCCACCCATTTTTTTGGTTTCCAGTTCCTTCATACAGGTGTTTAAAATACAATCCGTCTTCTATAAATATCCTATGTCTTGTGCCATTAGCTTTAAGCCTTGCAAATTCATTTCTAAGCCTTATTAAATCTTTTTTGCTTATATTCCCTGCTAATTCGTCTATACTTCCTTTTTTCTCTATTATAGTCTTTTTGTCGAACCATAATGCCCTATCTATTCCCCTAAGAGTCCCACTTGGTAGCATTGCAGAATAGTCACCACTTGGTAAACAAGGTTCGTATAAATCTTTTTTAGGCATTTTCTTGACTTCATTTAGATATAAAAAATCCTCTTTACTATAAGTTTTTATATTATCTCTATTCCACTCTTTTTTATAATTTTCGCTTTTCTGTTCTCTGCTATCTATAATAATTATTAATTCTTTTAGTGCGTTTTCTATTTCTCGAGTTGTGAATTTAAACCTCATGTTATTCCCTCCTATTTTAATAAAATAAAGTTGTTTATAGTAACTTTTATAAGTTTATTTTCTTCACATAGATTTTTTTCTATAGCTCTAATATACTCTATATCTTTTATTTTTGTTTCTGCTACATTAACACAACTTCCTATATTGGGGTTTCCAAATTCATCTACCCCGATATAACTAATAAAATAATTATACATTGCACAACACCTCCTAGGGGAATATTTCCCCATTTATTATTATTTTGTAGGTAATTCTCTACCACATTTAGGGCAAAATCTTATTTCATCTTCTATCTTTTTTCTGTTTGATAATTGAGTAACTAATATATACCCGAAATATTGTTGCATTTCAATTTCGCAATAATCACGTTCTATATACATATCACTATCTAATTCATGTAAGAAGAGGTCACCTCTAAATATTTCCTTTTCTGTAAATGGTTCTTGTATTAAATCAAACTCACAATATCTGCACATTATTTATTACCCCCTACTTTTTCTAATTTTTCGCATAATTCATCATATTGTAATTTACTTAATTTTTCTAATTGCACTATGTTATAATCTCTTTTAGCTCCTGCCAATATTTGCTTAGGAGTAACTCCTGCTTTATTTCCTATAGCATATAATCTTTTAATTTGTTTTTCGCTAATACCTTCACTATCTTTTTTTTCTTCATTTCCTAATAATTTATTTGTATAATCGTCAGAGTGTATTTTGTCAGTATCATCGCCGGTAGCAATTGCAAATAATTTTATAATCATATTCTTATAAGCATATGTCATCGCTTTCCCTATACCTTTGTCTTGTGTATCTACACCAGTACCACCACTTACTACTATAATAGTTTCTTGTGGATTATGAATATTAACAACCTGGTATTTTACATCAACATCGCTTATTCTATTTATACCTTTCGTCCCATCTTTTTTAGTTACTTCCTCATCTTTCCTATTGTAAACTTGTTGTATAGGATATATAACTATTCCAAACTTATTCATTTTTTCAGATACGCTTGTCATTACTTTTTCAATTGAAATAGCTTTATAAGCGTTGTTACCAAATCCTACTTTATCATCTTTTTTTAAGTATTCAATTTCACTACTTATTTGTGATATCTTCTCCCACAAATTCATTTTTTTAATTTCTTCATTATATTCTATCATTAAAATTATCCTCCTTAGGAGGGTTAATCCCTCCTTTATTTATTACACTTATTATATTACACTATAATTTATACAATGTCAACACATTTTTAATAATTATTTAATTTGTAAAGATTTTTCCCTTACAAGTTTAACTCCTTCGATTTCATTATCTTTTAAATATTCTTTTATCATAGTTTTGTTTATATCTGGCTTTTTATAGTTTAATAAATCGTCATGATTTTCCATAGCCCACAACAGGAACTTTTCTTCGTCTTGTATATTAACTTTTACAGCATTATTCCTAAATTTTATTATATTTCTAGTTGTTTCTAATTTATCTATTTTACTTATTTTCATAGTATTACTTATATATTCTTTAAGATTTTCTATAGTCTTTTGTTTGGCTTTTCTTCTCTTAGTTAAATTGTCAATTTCTTCTTTTAATGCTTTTTCTTCTGCTAATAATTGTTTAATATAACAAGCTATATTATCAATTTTATCATTTTGTGCTAAAGTTAACCCTTCCAATGTATCTTGATATGTTTTTTCATCTATTTCCTCATTTTCGTACATATACACTACTTTTAATATGCTTTCATTTATATCATATAATTTCATTTTAATATCTCCTTTAACAATATATTAAATTAACTCTATCATTATAAACCACTAAATATTTATTCACTATTTTAAAATTTCTAAAATCTATACCAATTTTTGTAACTAAATCTATTTGTTTGCATTTAATTAGAAAGTTCAATTCCCTACTTGAAACCATTTTTTTATTTATAATTCTATTTATACTTTTTATTTCTAATTCTTTTTTAACTTTATCATCATTTATCTTTTTATTTTCTAATTTCTTTTTATTTTGAATTTGTCTAAAATTTATTATTTCTTTGTTCATACAAATTGCTACCATTTTTTTATTCCTCCAATATTTTTTTTTATTTAATCTTTACAATACAACTCCTTAGTAGTAGTGGAGTTTGATTCTTTTTGCTACTACTTATCTTCTACAATTATTATTATATAGAATAACTAATACATTGTCAACACTTTTTAAGATTATTTTATCTTTTTTATTAAAATGTTTATTCTTCCATTTTCATTTACATTATATATATTATTTATTAAGTTATTTATATTTTTAGCTATCTTATTTAAATTAACTTTTTTACCTTTATTTTTAAATTCTCCTCCTGGAATTGGTGTATATCCATTTCTAATACAATATTCGTTTACCATAGCCATATTTATTCTATCAGTAATAATTCCTCTTCTAGAGCTTACTAGGTCGCATGATTCCCTTATTATAGAGTAATACAAATCCCCAACTCCATCTAGTTCCATATAATCTATTTTATTTGGATAGAGCTGATTATAAATTATAAATTTTAATTCTCTTACTCTTTTATTAGTTTCTACCTTTTTCTCTAATATATAAGCTTTAAAAGTTTCTTCTATAAATTCTTTTATATCTATATTAATATTCTTGCTGGTTTTATTAGTAAGTTTAATTATATTTCTTATTATTCTATTTAATTCAGTCATTTTCTTTTCATCTTCTTCGAAAAGTTGTGTTAATAATTCGCTATCTTTTACGTCTTTTTCTTCAATATAATCATTTGCTAATATATCAAATATTTTTTCATCTTCTAATATATCTATTATTAAATTTTCAAAATCTTGTGATTTTTCTATATTTTCTTTTTCTATTTTGGAATTAAATACTTCATTTATTATTTGTGTATTATTACTAGCTACATCTTTTAATATTTCTAATATAAAACTATCTATATAATAATTATCTTTTAAATGTTGTTTTCTGCTAACTTCATAAACCATTGTTTCATCGAGTTCCATTCTCGGATTAGCATTATATTTATCTGTTTTTATTCTTAACATAGAAGAGGTACAATTATATAACTCATTATCCCTTAGCAAATTCCAAATTATTTTATATTCTTCAAAAGAATTACAATCATAGTAATCAAACATATGTTCATTGAATCTAAAGCAATTTTTATTTGTTAATTCTGTATTAAATTCAATAAATTCTTGGATATCACTTATTTTTGTTCTTTTAACTTCTTGCTTTCTTTTATTTAGAACTAAAATACCTTTATTCCCTCCTGTAAGGCTTCTTGTCCTTGCAAACCCTTGAATTATACTTATGTCATCGAACTGCATAGAATCGGCTATTATCATTGTTGTAACACCTCTTGTATTTATATTAATACCTGTGTCTAGTACAGAAGTGCATATAGTAATCTCACAACTTAGCAGAGATTTATTTATTATATTTTCATATGCTTCGTTGTCTTTATTATTTGCGTTTATTTCAATAGCCATCTTCCCAATTTCTTTGAATTTTTCAGCTATCTCTATATTTTCTTTTATATTATTATTTATTATTAATATTTTATTTGTATCATTCTTTAATTTTTCTACTATCCAATCGGGTTTACTTTTTTTATTTGCTTCTAATCTTATTATATCCAAGCTGTCTAAATTATATGCCTTTTCTTTTCTCTCTATATTAATATAATTATTTATATTGTATTCTTCTTTAAACGCTTTATAAAAATGTTTTGTGTTAGCACTTGTAAATATTACAAATTCAGCATTTTTTATAAGTTCACTAATTTCGTCTATATTGCCTATTATATTTCTACATGCGTGTAGAAGATGGCACTCATCAATTATTAATCCATAGTTTTTTTCATAAAATTCTAATTTAGTATTGTCCTCTTCTGCTACTCCTAACTCGCTAGTCTGCAAAGAATAATTTATCATGTAAGCTTTATGTGTAGTGGCTACGATAGTTGGTTTGTCTGGCATTAGAAAGTCGTTTCCCATGAAGCTAGTGTAATTATACTTTTGGGAAATCTCTTCAACCAAACTTCTTCTAGCTGTTAAATATACTACGTTATCTACAATCTTACTTAAGTCTTTTCCGATTTCTGTGAGCATATAAGTTTTACCTAATCCTGTCCCCGCGTTTATTACAGTTGTTTTCTTAGATAATATTATTTTTTTTATTTCTTGTTCTATTTCATTACAATATTTGTCCACTTTAAATTCATGTGTAAAGTCGCTTGTAATCTCTTGCACTTGGTTTTCTTGTTTTATAGGCTTTATATATAAGTCCGTTCCCAAAATTGAATCTATAGTCTTGTATACTTCTTTCCAGTCGTTTAATCCTTTTACTTCCCTCAAATATTTGTCTAGGAAGTTGAATATTCCTGACCCTCTAAGACAACCCTCACTCCAACAAGTAATAATATTATCTCCTTTTTTAATATTTATACTACAATTAAATTCCTTTTTATTGTGACCGTGGATTGGACAATATAGATTTCCATGCCTGTCGCATTGTTCGCCAGTTATGGTTTTTACTACTTCTGACATTTTAAAATTATTATTTATATAATTAATCTTATCTCTATTTATAGTTTTATAATCTAATTTCATATAACAACCCCCCTCAAAAAGTTGATATGTATATCATACGTCAACACGCTATAAATTGCAATACTTTTAGGAAAAATGATTTCTAATTATTAAAATCTTGCAAAATTTATAATCTGACAACTTGTAAAACATAAGCAGTTTTTAGAACAAAAACGCTTACGGATTTTAACGATAGAATAGCTTTAAATAGCACCTTAAGACATGATTTTAGAGTGAAAAAATTTAAAATATCTCTTATTATATAAATATATTAATTAATTTTTATTTTTTCTTTAAATAAATAAATGCAAGTTTATAATTTGCAATCACATTAATATAAAAAAGCTAATATTTTTCCTATTATCCAACCTACTATACACGCTAAAAATATTTGTATAATTGTAAATATCAATATTTCTACTTGGTTTTTTTGTTTTTTAACTCTAACTATTTTTAAATTAGAAAAATTAGTACCTTGTTTATTATATTTTATATTTGCTTTATCTAATAGATTGGTAAAAAATTCAAATTTTATTGTAGTGTGATAAGTCCCCAACCCAAAATCTTTATGTGTTATTGTTTTACCTTTATTTAATTTTTTTAAGTTTTCTAAATATTGACCTTTAAATAATACCCCATTAACTTTTTTAATTCCCATTTTAACAACCCCTTTTTATTTGACTGTATATACATTGTATCACTCTTAATATTTTATTTCAATATTTTTTTAAAAACAAAAAAGAAGAGGTTTCCCTCTTCTCTAATTAAAATGCAATACTACTAAAGATAAAACATTTGTACCAGCTGTTTTGCTCTCTAAACTATGCCCTAATTCTGCCCAATGAGTGGCAGGGTTCGGGTTAACTAGTTGTGACATTCTTCCGGCTTGTGTGCTTGAAACTTCGCACCAGTATCCACGTGTGGATGCTAATCCGTTCGCCAATAATACATAAGCTTTACCACTTACCACTACTTTTACTGGTGAACCATCCGGCACCGAATCTTCTAATATAATACCTATAGGACTTTCTGAGTTAATAGGTGCTATATTAACTGCATTATCGTTTGTAGTAGAAGCAATTACTATAGTTCCTTTTATACTATTAGCTCCAGTTTTATTAATTAATGTTATATAATATCCTCCATCTGCACTTATTCCATTGCCATTATTTGCAATTACAGAATTTAAATATTCTAAACTAACACTTGAACTCATTTAATCACAACCTTTTTATGGAATTATAATATATGGCACTGCTGATTTTTCAGAAGCAGATAATAAATTATAATTCGTTACTGTAATATTTTGGTTAACCCATGCAGGTGTTGCAAGTTTACTATTCCAGTAGTAAAAAGATAAATCCTCTGTAACATAAGCGTAGTCAGCTAGATTTGCTATGTCATAATCAGTTTGCAATGCTAATAATGTTGCGAATTCTCCTTTGTAAGTTTCTATAGCTCCCTCGGGTAATTGGGTTAATAGAATCTTCCCAGTTCCGTCTAAAGTAGCTAAACCATTCGCTACACCCTCTATTGAATTTAAATATTCCAAACTTATTGCACTTGACATTAAATATCACTCCTTTTTTATTTAATTAGGATAAATAATAAATATTAAAAATGGATTTCTTTTAACACAAGAAGATAAATTAATATAATCCGCTTCTTTTATTTTTATAAATTTCATTCCGTTATTTTCAACAATGCATGACATATAAACACCTACTTTTCTAATTCTTTATATTTATCATGGATTTCTTTATCTACGATTCTAATATACTCCCAGTTATAACCAGCTTTTTCAAAATCTTGTTTGCATCTTTTAGCTTTTATAATCTCATTTGTAACATCACATAAACATGCTTGTGCTTTTTGTCCTTCTACTACATAGCCTTTTTCTATAAGCATATTCCCCGCAATAGACATCTCTCTGATTACGCTTTCTTCCCATTTTATATATTCGTCCAACATTTCTTCAATACTTTTTATAAGTGGTGTTTCATAAGTCCAGTCTGGTTCTAAATTCTCACCGTGTCTATCTATTATATAGTGTTGTAAACTTACACGCCTTGCTCTATCTTCACAAGAATTATATCTATGCAGTCTTTTAAATCCTTGTAATCCCCACATATGAGCCATTCTTGATATATTATCATGGAATACCTCTCCATTTGCATTTTTTTCTATTATTTGTTTAAATAATTTAATTATATCGGTTTCCATATTATAACAACCCCTTTAATTTGTTCATTAAAGAAGTATAAAGACGTGGATTAATAATTTCCATATCTTCAACCACTTCCGCAATTGTAGTAGTAAGTGTTAACGTGCCCTCTTTACCTTCTAATTTTTCAGATATGTCATAAACTAGTTGCTCAAATTCTGTTATGTCTGTTTTAGCGTCCATTTTCTTAGCAACAATAGCTTTTTCTGTTTCTTGTTTATCTGTATATTTTTCTAATTTGCTTAAATTAACTAAATTTTCTATAGAATCATTCATGGTATCGAAACATTCGCAATCCCAAGTTCCTAAATCAAGTGATTCTTTAACTTTAGACATGGATTTTTCAACAATAGATTTATTAAGTTCTTTGAGCTTATTAATTTCTTCTTTATCTATCATCTTGAAACCTCCTTTAACATTTTTATTATTAATTCATTTTGTTCTATTATTCTATTTAAATAAACTTTATCTTGTGTTTTTAATTCTTCTAGTAAATCGTCATTACTTGTTTGTTTTAGATTTTCTTCGTAATTTAATACCCCTAACAAACTTATAAATAATTGCAACGCAGTATGGTCATTAATGTTATTCATTATATTTCAAATAAAGGAACATTATTATTAATCATTAAATGGAAAGGGTCATTTCCATAAGTTACACTATATCTTCTTCTTGTGCAAAGTTGTTCACTGTGTATATAATTTCCTTTTTTACATTCTAGAGGTAATATAGTTCCGCCATCATTTACCACTGCTGGTAATTCGTCACTTCCTATTGGCAATTTTTGACATATAACCAAACAGTAATTTTCTAAATTTTCTAATTCTGTACTAGGTATAGTTATAGTTAAAACTTGGTTAGGTGCTACCCCTTTTATTTCTACGCTAGTTGATTTTAATAATCTATTACAAAGATTGCAAGGTAAATTTGAACATGCCATTTATAAATCACTCCTATTATTTTATTTTTTTATAAAAAAAGAGAGACGTTTTAAGTCCCTCTTAATCACCTCTTTTGAGGGAAATTTTATTTAATTAGCATAAACCACAGTTTGTTATAACGCTTGAAGCTGGTGCGTATGGTGAACAACTAGGATATGCAGGTACTGGGAATGGTCTTAAGTTAGATATTAACATATCATT
>SL_3KL_010_SEDDRAFT_10000376_pt1 | contig 35771 bp, 31 predicted proteins | sample SodLakKL_010_SED_2_FD_10381 | JGI IMG/M metagenome (IMG submission 10381) | reverse complement strand
CAAGGCTCCCAAGGCAGCACCGGCCGTTACTATGTCAACCAGCCTCTGGGATACTGTTATCCCTGTAAACCGGGTAATGATATAACTTATGTAAGAGTTTGGCAGGTTGGTCTCTCCCAGGTTTCGCAACACCTGAAAGTGCCAGTCGGTAAGCGGACAGTATCCCATACCATATTTTAACCCCAATATGAACCAGGATGCAAGTGTGAGTAAAACGATTGCAAGATGCCAGGGTCTGGTTTTCTTCCATATCCAACCTGTAAGAACAAAGATCACCAGCAAAAGGTGAAAAATAAGGAAAAACAGGTCCAGAAGTTTATACAAATACATGTTTTGTTAATCATGGAGTTTTAATAACTGCCACGTCGGGAATTCGTATTTGCTTTGAATGCTCAGGGTATAGATACCTCCCGCAAGATGGGCCATGTTAAGACGCTTGGAAATATCCCCCTCACTTTCGACTTTCCTACGTTTTACAACACTGCCCTGTGAGTTGGTTAATACGATATAGACCGGGTCGCTACTTTCATTGACAAACTCAACTTGCAACCATTCAGAAAATGGGTTTGGGAAAATTCGTGCATGCAAGGTTAGTATTTCCTGCTGGCGTCCATAAACGGTGCCAGCAAGGTTTGTAGCATATGCCCTGTAATAATATTTCGTTTCCGATCTCAAGCCTGTCATTAGGCTGCGGAATGATCCACCACCCGTTCCTTCATTTGTATAGCCTTCGTTATTATCGAGGGTAGGAGTATCGGTTTGGCTGCTCCATACCACACCTCTTTGTGTCACTTCCGTGTTACCGGTAGAATGCACATTTCCACCTACATATGCTCCGTTATGTGTAACCAGTTCAGCTTCATCTGTACTTACGGTAGGAAATGTAGCCACTACTGTTTGAAAAACCCTTTGTACGCCGTATGAAGTGTATGATTCCGTTTCCGCATAAGCGATCGCAAAATAGGTTGATGATGGTCTTAGCCCTGTAAGATGACTGGTAAATTCTCCAGCACCGGATCCATCTTCAGTCATCCCTTCGTGTTTATTCAGGGTTGGATTGGGCTCCCTGTCCCATACCACTCCACGTCTTATCACTTCAACCCCATTTGACGGAATGATTTTGCCTCCCGAGGTGGCTTGCACCAATCCGATACCTTCAACAGGAGCAGTAAAAACCTCTGCCATGCCCGACACCCTGTATGCTGCAATCACATGCTTTATCTCTTTGAGCGTCCTGGAATTGTCACCAGAAAGAGGGTCTCCTGCCGGAACGGTTTGATATAAAATGTCGGGATTGGAAAAGTAGGGCACTTCGGTGTGTGTTATGCCGTCATCATAATAACTGCCATGGGTATAGGTCATCACAGAACAAAAATATCCGCCACTTGCACCCTGCCAGCGCCATCCTGCTGACCATGTATTTTCAGGCCAGTTGACCCAGTTTGTTGGGCCGGGCTGAAAATTCTGTTCGACGTGGTGATGACACCCCATGTTATGGCCCATTTCATGGATGTGTGTATAACCGGTGGCTGCCTGTTGTACCCGTGTAACGGAAAACCCCCGGGAGGGGATTCCGGTTCTGTCATTCAGCAACCAGGCTATACCGCCTGTATCACTAACCTCAGCAAACAAGGCAACCAGGTCTGCATTATGTGTGTTTCGCAGGTTTTGAATCTGTAGAGAACCGGTAATGAACGACAAGGCAGCACTGCCTCCGTCAGCCTCATTATAATTGACCTGATCAGAAAAAATCAGTCTGGCTGTCATGTTTACTTCACTGTTGTCGAGCACTAGCTGTGCATTGGCCATGGCAACAGCTACTAAATTTTCAATGCCACCTCCCTCCATGTTGGCCCAGGCCTGTGCATTCGGAGTGTATATCACCATAACGTCGATGTTGACCCATTCATCCGGATCCCTGTCCTTCCCATGCAACCGTTCCTGAAGGCGTTTTTGCTCCTGCAACTCCCTTTCATCGAGTTCGGGGATCAGCGGTGGTGATGATTCAAGGATGTCCCGGTCACGGGCATCCATTTCAATCAGAAAGTGGCGCTTGGTTTCTGCGTCACTGATGATTTTATAGAACATATTGCCCTCAGGGAAATAAATGGTCGCGAGAGTCCTTTCATCAGTTGTCGCCAGAACAAAGTAAGCATCATCATCATTAAGAAGCGCAGTCATCGAGATGGTACCGTTTATGTTTTCATTAACCCGTTGTACGGTTGCTAAAAAAAACATGTCGTCAAAAAGGCGGATGTTTATTACATCCCCGGAACGGATGGCGTTCTTTTCCCTGAACTTATTGTTAATCTGCACCTCCTGGTACCGATTAACGGCCTGTTTGTTGCTGTAAAAGTAAAGCGCTTCTTGCATTTGCTGTCTTTTAGAAAGGTGTTTCTCAAAAAGATTGATTGCTTCCTGATTAGCGCTTGCGTTTAAAAGGCAAAAGAGTAAACTAAACGTGAAAAAAAATTTCATTGCAATTGTGGTTGTAGAAAATCAAATGATTGTTTTCAAAGATAAACAATCTTTGGAAAACAGATGGTGTTTTTGATTTTCAACCTTTGTAAACCTATTGCATATTTCTCCTTACAAACATTTTGGAGGAATGAAAAACAATGACGGCAAAAAGGATTTCAGGCATCATTCATACTTTAATGCTTTAACAGGGTTGATCCCTGAAGAACGAACTGCATGATAGCTCACTGTGATCAACGAAACCACCACCGCGATCACTCCGGAGAGGAGAAACGGTATGGGACTTAAACCAATCCGGTAGGCAAAGTTTGCCAACCAGGAGTCAACAAAATAAAATGCCAATGCTGATGCGATGGCAATGGCAACAAGCATCAGCCAGAGGTATTCCTTGTAAAGCAGATGCAGGATATTTAAAGTGGAGGCGCCATGCACCACCCGGATACCAATTTCCTTGGTTTTCTGCTCGGCAGAGAAGCCAGCCAGTCCAAACAGCCCCATCAACGAAAGGAAAACACATAACGCAGCAAAAGTGGCAAACAAGCGCCCAAGGTTATCATGGCTTTGAACGGACAAATAGTGTCTCTCTGCCATAAATTGATGGCGCATTGGTAAAACCCCAGCAAAATCCCGCCAGGTCCTTTCTATTACCTGCAGAATGCCCGGTCCGGCATCCGGTGCCAACTTAACGCTCAATTGGGGGCCCTGACTTACAGGCATGATGATCAGCGGAGTTATGGTTTGTTCGAAGGGGGCAACATGAAAGTCTTTAACAACTCCAATTACCCGGCGGGCTGCATCATTTTGATCACCAAAATGGCGTATTTGTTTTCCGATCGGATCATCCCAACCAAACATACGTACAGCGGTTTCGTTTATTACAAATGATTCTGATAAATCTGTTGACAAGTCAGGATCAAAAAACCTTCCATCAACAACCTCCAAACCATATACCTCAGCAAATGATGGGTCTGTGTGATACACGCCCGTCATCCGTTCTGCAAAACCGTCTTCCATTTCAATCTGAAAACCCCACTGTTGCAAACTAATTCCCGGTCCCGGAATGTTTGACGACAGGCTAACCTGCTGCACGGCGGCCAATTGCTTAAGGTCGTTTTTCAAATGCTCTCTTTGTTGGGCTTCCAGGTCATGTAAGTTCAGTATCACAATCCTGTCCGTTTCATACCCCAGATCCTTATTGCGCATAAAAAACAACTGTTGCAAGACCACCAGTGTGGCTGTGATCATAAATACGGAAATGGTAAACTGAAATCCAACCAAAAGCTTTCTGACCAGGAGGTTTTTATCAGACAAACTTATTTGCTGCTTCAAAACCTCCACGGGTTTAAATCCTGACAAGTAGAGTGCCGGATAGCTCCCCGACAATAAACCTGTAAATATAACCAGTAACAAAACGATGGCAGAAAAGCGCAGGTCAAGTAAAATATCAAATGATAGGTTCTTGATCATGAGTTGGTTAAAAACCGGCAGAAACAGTTCAACCCAAAGAAGTGCAAGCAGAAAAGCAACAAAGCTGACAAGAAGCGATTCAGAAAGAAATTGCCTGATAAGACTTGTTTTGTCTGCACCAAGCACCTTGCGTACACCCACCTCTTTTGACCGCTTTGAGGAACGTGCAATGGCCATGTTCATATAATTGACCGCTGCAATTGAAAGCAAAAAAATGGCTATGGTTATGAAGATGTAAACAAAAACCCTGTCCCCTTTTGCAGGAATCTCCTCGGGGTTGAACGGTTCATAAACCTCATCTTTGAGAAAATACAGGTCTTTCATTGGCCGCAGATGCATCCTGAAGGTGCCATCCACTCCATGCTCAGAAAACTCAGACAATATATGATCGTGAACAAAGTTTTCCAGTTTGGCATCAAACTCAGGTGTGTTCAGGTTCTGGTTTGCGAGCAAATAGGTGAAGAAATTGTTTGTAAAATAGGAGTCCGCCATCATTCCATCACTTATCAATCCATCCAGGGAACGCCAATTCATCAGCATTCGGAACTTAAAATGGCTATTGTCCGGGATATCTTCAATCACCGCTCCAACTTCCACGTTATGTTCCTTGTCATATACGAAATACTTACCTACAGGATCTACTGGGCCAAATATTCTTTCCGCAGTGCTTTTGGTCAATACAGCAAGGTTGTTATGCCGCAGCGATGCCACCGGGTCCCCGTAAACAGCAGGATGGGTGAAAAGGTCAAAAAAATTGGAATCGACCAGCAAGACTCCTCTTTCGTAAAGACTGTTTTCGTTGTATTGAACTAAAATCTCCGATGATACAAGGTCCATTGAGAACATTCGAACAAAGTCATCAATTTCCGGAAAGTTGTCCCTTAGATCGGGTCCTGCCGGATAGGAACTGATTCCTGCTTTCAGGGGTGGGCCACCAATTCCGATTTCAATACCCACGCGGTAGATCATGTCTTGATTTTCATGGTGTCGATCAGCTGCCAATTCGTGTTGCACGAAAAGCATAATGATTATTGCAGAGGCAAGTCCAATTGAAAGACCCAAAACATTTATGACAGAATACAGCATATTTTTCCGGAAATTCCGCCAAGCCAAAAGCAAGTAATTTTTAATCATTGTTGATGGTATTTTTTATGAGCGTATGTGAGTCAAGTATTTATCCGGTTAAGTTCTCTTATTGGATTAAATAATTTTCTCATTTATGTCAAAAAACTGTCCTAATAACTTTTCTGCTAATATCTATTGTATCAAATAACATACTAAACATGATTAAAAACTGACATTCATATCCTTACACCACCTCCGCTTCTAAAAGTAATTGCAAAATTGAACAAAAACGCACACCGTTGTCCGGTCGTGAACACCCAAGTCACATCTTTCAGCATTTGGAGCTGATCTTTTTATTGGTTATATTCGCTGAATAAACCTTACACAAAACCATCACGTTATGAAACATGTATTGCCCAAGTTACCCTATTCGCCAGAAGCGCTGGAGCCTCACATCTCCAAAAAGACCATAGAATACCATTATGGGAAGCATCACATGACTTATGTCCAGAAGTTAAATGACCTCATTCAAGGAACATCTTTTGAGGAAATGAATCTGGAAGAAATTATCCTGAATGCAGATGGTGGGATTTTTAACAATGCCGCCCAGGTCTGGAATCACACATTTTACTGGGAAGGTTTTTCCGCCAACGGAAGAAATGCACCGGAAGGGTCATTGCTTGAAGCCATAAACAAACACTTCGGGTCATTTGACAAGTTCAAAGAGGTGTTTTCTCAGAAGGCGGCAACTTTGTTTGGCTCCGGATGGGCCTGGCTTGTAAAGAAAGCAGATGGAAAACTGGATATTATTCAAACTTCCAATGCTGAAAACCCGATGCGCACAGGTGACAAGCCCCTGTTAACCTGTGATGTATGGGAGCATGCCTATTACCTGGATTATCAGAACCGCAGACCCGAGTACATAGCCGCTTTCTGGAAGCTGGTTGACTGGGATGTTGTTTCCAATCGCTTTCACTAAAGAGCACATATCTCTTTTTCAGTGGTTTAAAAAATGTTAAAGGCGTGTTAAATAGTGTTAAGCAACGCCGGAGAGCCTTTTTGTCTTTTACTTTTGTATGAAGGCATTCAGACTTAATGGTTGTGAAACATTTCACCCAAAGCCTGAAAACCATTTCATCTTGTTTTTTGTTGCGTTATTGATGAAAAAGAGGTTTATCATACTTGTTATTGCTGCAATCAGCATTTCACTGCTCGGGCTGCTGGGCATTCAGTTGTACTGGATTCGCAACGCCGTAGCCATCAAAGAGGTAAATTTCGACCGTGGGGTAAGTGAAGCCGTTTCGCGTGCCATTTACCGTTTTAACAAACAGGAACTTGCAAAAAAGGTTACTTCGCAGCATGAGCGCAACCGGTATCTCGGACAGCTTAGCAGCATCCTTGACTCACTCAACCGCATCCACTACAACGAAATTTTGTCTCAACATTCAGATCAGCACCGACCCTCAGAAGAAGACCCGGATATGTTCTGGCAAAATTTTGGGTTCCAACAATTCCCACGTTCCGGATACCTGCCCGACGCAAGAGACCCTTTCGGACCAGATCCCTTTAGCGCCTTTTTTGAAAGAAGCAGAATGATTAACGATCTGTTTGATGAGCTATTTTACAACAGGTATTCTTTTCAGATAACAAATGAAGCAAGCATTCAATCGCTTGATTCGTTATTGGGCTATGAGCTGGACATACAGGGTATCAAGACACCTTATGAGTTTGGTGTTTACAATCCACACCGGCACGTGCTGGTAACTGAAAAAACCGGCAGACATTCAAATGAGCTGCTTACCAGTCCTTATCAATTTCACCTGTTCCCCAATGACCTGTTTATTAACCCCGAGTACCTGCTCCTATTCTTTCCACAGCAGGAAAGATATATCCTGTCGCAGATGAATGCCATGCTCGGAACATCCTTCGTGCTTTTGCTGATCCTCATCTCTTCCTTTGCTTTCACCATATTCACCATCATCAGGCAAAAAAAGCTTTCGGTGATGAAGAATGATTTTATCAACAACATGACCCATGAGCTCAAAACACCCATCTCAACAATCTCACTTGCTTGCCAGGCCTTGAGTGATCAGGATGTTAAAAAATCGGAGCCGCTTTACAAAAGCTACATTAATGTGATCAATGAAGAGAATGAACGACTGGGTCTGCTCACGGAAAGGGTTCTGCAAACTGCGCTCATTGAAAAAGCAAAGATCAGGCTCAGCATTAGCGGCCTGGATCTGCATCAGGTCATCCAAAATGCCATCGACAAGATCGGCTTGCAAGTTGAGTCAAGGCACGGAAAGATCATCACGCAACTGGATGCTGAATACAGTTACGTAAAAGGGGATAAGGTGCATCTGACCAATGTGATCTCCAACCTGATTGACAATGCAAATAAATATTCACCCAATACGCCGGAGATCACTGTAAGCACCGGAAATTCAGCCAAAGGGGTGATTGTATATGTAGAAGATAAAGGAATTGGTATCAGTCGTGTAAATCAAAAGAAAATTTTTGATAACTTGTACCGGGTTTCAACAGGCAACATTCATAATGTGAAAGGTTTTGGACTTGGACTCAGTTATGTGAAAGCCATCGTTGAAAACCATGGGGGAACGATTACAGTGGAAAGTGAACAAAACAAAGGATCACGCTTTTCCGTTTTTATCCCGTTCGGATATAATGGCAACGGCTCTGATAGCAACAATGAATAAACCATAAAATAACGACAAGATGGATAAGCCACAAATCAGAATTCTACTGGCCGAAGATGATCACAACCTCGGCACCATTCTAAAAGCCTACCTGGAAGCTAAAGGATTTCCGACTACCTTGTGCGCCGACGGTCAGGAGGCCTATGAAACATTCATAAAATCCAATTTTAACTTTTGTGTGCTTGATGTAATGATGCCGGTTAAGGATGGTTTTTCTCTGGCTAAAGACATTCGAAAAGTGGACCCGAAAGTTCCCATTTTGTTTCTGACAGCCAAAAACATGCAGGAAGACATCCTGGAAGGCTTGGAAATAGGGGCAGATGACTATATGACCAAGCCATTCAGCATGGACGAACTCCTGCTTCGGATCAACGCCATATACCGCCGAACCTATTTTGACAAGCCCGGAGATTCAGAAAAATCATTCTTTCAGATTGGAAAATACAGTTTTGATTATGCCAGGCAGATACTGAAGGTTGACGGCAAGGAACAAAAACTTACTTCCAAGGAAGCCCAACTGCTAAAAATGCTTTGCGACCGGACAAACTATGTGCTCGACAGGTCTGAGGCACTGAAAAAGATCTGGCTCGACGACAACTATTTTAACGCCAGAAGCATGGATGTGTACATTGCCAAACTGCGGAAATACCTTAAAAAAGACCCTTCGGTAGAACTCCTCAATATACACGGGAAAGGGTTTAAGCTGCTTTTTTTCCGGAAATAAACATATTTTTCCCGCCGGTGTTAATCTGATATAAATTCTTTATACCCCATTTGATAAGAGTGCAAGGTTTCATATCTTTGCACGGCAATTTATAATTATTCCAAATAAGCCGTTTTGGGGTGTTTGAGAATGATGTTTCCTATACAGTGACAGTAACCGATCATGAAAAACGATAGCGACAAAATATTGCAGGAGGTAACCGGATCTGACTACAAGTACGGTTTTTACACCGACATTGAGATGGATCAGGCTCCCCCGGGGTTAACGGAGGACACCATCCGCTTCATATCTGCAAAGAAGAATGAACCGGAATTCATGCTGGAGTTCCGCTTAAAGGCTTTCAGGCACTGGCAAACATTAAAGGAACCTGAATGGGCCCACGTGGAATACCCACCCATCAATTACCAGGACCTGATTTACTATTCTGCGCCGCGAAAAAAACCCAAATATGACAGTCTGGATGAGGTGGATCCGGAACTTCTTGAAACTTTTGAAAAGCTGGGCATTCCGCTCGACGAGCAAAAATCGCTGGCCGGAGTTGCCGTGGATGCCGTGATGGACAGTGTTTCGGTGGGGTCCACATTCAAAAAAACACTGGAAGAACACGGTGTGATCTTCTGTTCCTTCTCCGAAGCTTTACAAAAGCATCCGGAACTAATCAAAAAACACATGGGAAGCGTAGTGCCTTACACCGATAACTTCTTCGCTGCCCTAAACTCAGCAGTTTTCAGCGACGGTTCATTTGCCTACATCCCCAAAGGGGTGCGCTGCCCACTCGAGTTATCCACCTATTTCCGCATCAATGCGGCGAATACCGGCCAGTTTGAACGAACCCTCATTGTAGCGGAGGAGGGCAGCTATGTAAGTTACATGGAAGGATGTACCGCACCCATCCGCGACGAACATCAGCTACATGCCGCCATTGTTGAGATCATCTCCCACAAGGATGCCGAAGTAAAGTATTCAACGGTTCAGAACTGGTGGCCGGGCGACAAAGAGGGTAAAGGGGGTGTTTATAACTTTGTGACAAAAAGAGGTATCTGCGCAGGTGAAAACTCAAAGATATCCTGGACGCAGGTTGAAACAGGCTCTGCCGTAACCTGGAAGTACCCAAGTCTCATTCTGAAGGGTGACAACAGTACCGGAGAATTTTATTCGGTTGCCGTGACCAATAACAAGCAGCAGGCCGATACCGGCACCAAGATGATCCATCTTGGCAAAAACACCCGCAGCACCATCATCAGCAAGGGAATTTCTGCCGGAAGAAGCAACAACAGTTACCGCGGACTGGTAAAAACCACTAAAAATGCGGAAAATGCGCGGAATTTTTCGCAATGCGACTCCCTCCTGCTCGGAGACCAGTGCGGTGCCCATACATTTCCATACCTGGATGTGGGCAACAGGTCTTCCATTGTGGAACATGAGGCAACGACAAGTAAAATATCTGAAGACCAGCTCTTTTACTGCCTGCAGCGGGGCATTGACATGGAGGGCGCCATTGGCCTGATCGTAAACGGTTATGCCAAGGAGGTGTTATCAAAACTCCCGATGGAATTCGCTGTTGAAGCACAAAAGCTCTTGTCAATCAGTCTTGAAGGAAGCGTTGGATAAAAGAAATCAACCCATTGAAAAGTAACGTTAATCATTGCAGACATGCTTAGTATAAAGAATCTTTCAGCATCAATAAACGGAAAAACCATTATCCAGGGGCTTAACCTCGAAGTGAAAGAGGGTGAAGTACACGCCATCATGGGTCCCAACGGGTCTGGAAAAAGTACGCTGGCAAGTGTAATTGCAGGCCGCGAAACCTTTGAAGTGGATGAAGGCTCGGTAACCTACATGGGCAAGGACCTTCTTGAGCTTCCTGCCGAAACACGTGCCCGGGAGGGTATCTTCCTCGGCTTTCAGTATCCCGTGGAAATTCCAGGGGTTAGCATTGCAAACTTCATGCGGACGGCCATCAACGAAAAGAGGAAGTATCTCGGACTGGAACCTCTGACTGGTGCTGAATTTCTCCGGCTGATGGAAGAGAAAAAGAAAATGGTGGACATCCAGTCGAAACTAACCAGCCGATCTGTGAATGAAGGCTTCTCGGGAGGTGAAAAGAAGAAGAATGAAATCTTTCAGATGGCCTTGCTTGAGCCCCGCCTGGCCATCCTTGACGAGACCGACTCAGGCCTTGACATCGACGCCCTGAAGGTTGTTGCAAAAGGGGTGAACAAACTCCGGCGCCCGGATAATGCCACCGTTGTCATTACCCACTACCAGCGTTTGCTTGACTACATCACGCCTGACTTTGTGCATGTGCTGTATGATGGCCGCATCATCAAGAGCGGAGACAAGAACCTTGCGCTGGAGCTTGAAGAAAAGGGATACGACTGGGTAAAAAAGGAAGCTCCCGCCGGAGCGTAATTTGAGAAATAAAACGTTGAAAACAATGGATACAACATATTCATCACTTGAAAAAGACCGGCTCATTGAGCTTTTCCACAGGGAGAAAGATTCCATAACGGAACTGGCCACTCCAATGGTGAACCGGATCCGTCAGCATGCACTTTCCCGTTTTGAAAAAAATGGATTCCCCACCAAACAGCTTGAAAACTGGCGATTCACCGACCTGACCCCGTTGCTGAACACGGAATTTCGTTTCGATTTCAGCAACAAAAGCCGAAGCATGGACATCGAAAAGATATTCACATGTGATGTTTACGACCTCGACACATTCAGCATTACCCTCCTTAACGGATGGTTTGTATATAAAAGCGCACCTCTCACTAAGCTGGATAACGGCACTGTTATTGGAAGCCTGGCAAAGGCGATGGAGGTCTATCCTGAGCTGATCGACCAGTACTTTGGTCAGGCAGCGAATACACATCAATATGAGCTTGCCGCACTAAATACAGCCTTTGTTCAGGACGGCCTGTTCATCCATGTACCCGACGGCGTTACACTGAATAAACCTATTCAGCTCATCAACATCGTAAATGCTGATCATCCGGTTTTTTTACAACCACGCCATCTAATAATTGCAGGAAAAGGGAGCAAAATCACCCTGGTGCACTGCGACCACTCACTTACACACAATGTAAGCTTTACAAATACCCTTACAGAGGTCTTTGCTGAAGAAAGCGCCGTTGTGGATCATTACAAAATTCAAAACAAAGGGCGCAACTCTGCCCTGATCACCAACACCTTCATCAGGCAGAAAAAATCAAGTACCGTATACAGCAACATGATCACCCTTAACGGAGGTTTCACCAAGAACATCCTGGATGTTAGCCTGCCGGAGCCCGATTGCCGGTCGGAGCATTTTGGTCTTTACCTGGTCGACAGCAACCAACATGTCGACAACCAGGTTTACATTGACCACATCGCTCCGGACAATTACAGCAATCAGCTGTTTAAGGGTATTCTGGACGATGAGGCCAAAGCGGTTTTCTCTGGAAAAGTGATGGTTCGAAGGCACGCACAACATACCATAGCTCATCAGAACAACAAGAACATTCTGCTTACCGATGAGGCTAAGGCAAACACCCAGCCACATCTGGAGATATATGCAGATGACGTGAAATGTTCGCACGGTGCCACCGTAGGTCAACTTGACCCGGAAGCGATGTTTTACCTTCGCTCAAGGGGTTTGTGTGAAAGGACGGCCCGGCAAATGATGATGATCGCTTTTGCAGGTGAAGTTGTTCAAAAGATATCCATAGAAGCACTCCAGGAACGGATACAACACCTCGTTGAAAAAAGGCTGAGAGGGGAGCTGTCCATTTGCGACCAGTGTATGCTGCACTGCAACAGCAAAGAACCCACTGCATTTAATATTGACATGAGTAAAATTTAACCATTTATATGAGCTTCAGTCCGGATCAATTGCGCAAACAGTTTCCTATTCTGGAAAGGGAGGTAAACAACCGGCCCCTGATATACTTTGACAATGCCGCAACAACCCAGAAACCCCGTGTTGTGCTTGACCGGCTGATGCACTATTACGAACAGGAAAACAGCAACATCCACAGGGGTGCCCACTTTTTAAGCAGTCAGGCAACAGAGGCATACGAACAGGCACGCAAAACCATTCAACAACATATCAATGCCCGTCACTCTCACGAAGTGATATTTACCCGGGGAACAACTGAAGCCATCAACCTGGTTGCAGATTCTTTCTGTCAGAGGTACCTGAAGGCAGGAGACGAGATCATTATCTCCGCCATGGAGCATCACGCCAACATTGTACCCTGGCAAATGGCTTGTGAACGACATCAGGCAACCCTGAAAGTGGTTCCGATGCGACCAGACGGCACTTTGGACATGACTGGCCTTGAGGCATTGCTCAACCGGCGCACAAAGCTTGTTGCAATTACCCACGTGAGCAATGCATTAGGGACCATCAACCCGGTTAAGGCGATCATCAGTATGGCACACCAGCAAAATGTTCCTGTACTGATTGATGGAGCACAGGCAACACCCCACATGGCTGTTGACGTAACGGATCTGGATTGCGATTTTTATTGTTTTTCCGGACACAAAATGTACGGCCCGATGGGTGTGGGTGTCCTTTACGGGAAAGAGGCCATTTTGAACGACATGCCACCCTGGCAGGGGGGCGGCGAAATGATCAGCTCGGTTAGTTTCTCAAAAACAACCTATAATGAGCTCCCTTTTAAGTTTGAAGCAGGAACCCCGAACGTGGCTGATGTATTAGGGATGGAAACAGCGATTCTCTTTCTGCAGGAAACAGGCCTCGACAGAATTGCCGCTCACGAAAAGGAACTGGTTGACTATGCGATCAACCGGCTAAGGCAAACAGACAACATCCGCTTTTTTGGTGAAGCATCCGAGAGAAGCGCGGTTGTGTCATTTATCTTTAATGACATCCACCCTTATGATACCGGAACAATTCTCGACAAGATGGGTATCGCGGTGCGCACCGGACACCATTGCGCACAACCCATCATGACCTATTTCAATATTCCCGGCACAGTGCGTGTTTCCTTTGCCGCCTACAATACCAAAAAGGAAATAGATGTATTGATGAACGGCCTTTCAACAGTAAGAGACATGTTTGGGTGATGACCGGCAATTGAAAAATGCTTCCAAAAACCAATGCGAATGACCTCAATAAAAGAAAAAGAACAAGCGGTAGTTGAAGAGTTTGAACTTTTTGATGACTGGATGGACAAGTACAATCACATCATTGAGATGGGGAAAGCGCTGCCTGTAATCGATGATCAATACAAACAGGAGAAATACCTTATTAAGGGTTGTCAGGCCCAGGTATGGCTGCATGCCGAGCAAAAAGATGGCAGGGTTCATTTCACTGCCGACAGCGACGCACTGATCACCAAAGGGATCGTTGCGCTGCTTATCCGGGTGCTCTCAGACCAGAAACCGGATGATATCATCGATGCCGACATGTCGTTCATTGATGAGATCGGCCTGAAGGAGCATCTTTCCCAAACCCGCTCAAACGGTCTCGTGAACATGATCAAGCAAATGAAGCTTTACGCACTGGCGATTAAAGGTTAAGATTAAGGTTAAGATTAAGATTAAGGTTAAGATGAGACTGAGAATATTCCACCTGTAGGCACAGGGCTTGACCTGTGCACCGAAATATATCATTGTAGGCACAGGGCTTGACCTGTGCACCGAAATATATCATTGTAGGCACAGGGCTTGACCTGGGCACCGAAATATCATCGTACACATAGGTGAATGATTATGCAAACCCGAGGTTGGAAGTTGGAGGTTTGAGGTTAGATGATCTTGGGTAAACTTTCAAAACACAGAATATCAAATACCTAAGAAAAAACAAAAAGATGAAAATAAACGAACAACAGATAATTGATGCGCTTAAGACCGTTTTTGATCCGGACATTCCGGTAAATGTATATGACCTTGGGTTGATTTACAACATTGACATCAAGGATGATAACCTTGTGAACATTACGATGACGCTTACCAACCCAAATTGTCCGGTGGCCGATGACTTGCTAAAGCAGGTACGGGAAGCGGTTCAGCAACTTGAAGCGGTTTGCAAGGTTGATGTCCGGCTTGTTTTTGATCCGCCATGGACCAAAGACAACATGTCGGACGCTGCCATGCTGGAACTGGGTTTGCTATAAACATTCCAAAGAGCCATCACATCGACCACCTGTTTATCATCAAAACAAAAAATATTTTTTGCCTACCAAAAAAGATTGTATTTTTGGCTCCGGTACGCAACAATCTTTTTTACATTAAATCTTATTATGATGAATATTCCGGATAATCTGAAGTACACAAAAGACCATGAGTGGGTAAAAGTTGATGGTGATACAGCCATTGTTGGTATTACCGATTTTGCACAACATGAGCTTGGTGACATTGTATTTGTTGAGGTTGATACTGTTGAAGAAACACTTGACAAGGAGGAAACATTTGGCACCATTGAGGCCGTTAAAACCGTATCGGATCTCTTTATGCCTGTTGGCGGCGAGGTCCTTGAGTTCAACGAGGAGCTGGAAGCAACTCCAGACATCATCAATAAAGACCCTTACGGCGACGGTTGGATTATCAAGATAAAGATCGCTGATGCCTCAGAAGCTGATGACCTTCTGTCGGCTGATGAGTACAAGGACCTGATTGACGGATAATCTTCGGACGAGACAACAAACAGGTTGGGTGATTCAATTATTTCGCAGTTTTCTGCCGGCTTTATTGTGGGCACTGGTCATCTTTATAGTTATCAGCGCTCCTTCAAGCAGTTTGCCCACTACTGAAAGTCTGAATATCCCACATTTTGATAAAATTGTTCATTTTATCATATTTGCCATTTTGGGAGGATTAATACTTTGGGGGTTTCAGAAAAGAAAATCATCCCTGGCAATTGGAATAACACTGAGTTTAACTATTGGTATCCTTTATGGAATATTGACAGAGTGCCTTCAATACTGCTGCTTTGAAAGCCGTAATGGCAATCTTTCAGATGTATTGGCCAACAGTTTTGGAACAGTTTTTGGTATATTTTTNATGTTGAAAGTTAAGTATTGGAAACAGACCAAAGTTCTTTCAAAGAATGATATATCAAAGAATAAATAATTGACTTTCAAAAATACTTTGTATATTAGCGCATTGATTTGCGTGGTCCGTTTTAATAACCAATTGGCGAAACAACCAACCAGATATAAAACATATGGAAGCTAAGAAAACACCAAAAGCAGACCTTGAAAGCAAAAAGCGTATCTTTTTGCAGATCGGCATTGCTCTGGCACTGGGTGCAGCCCTCGTCGCTTTTGAATGGAAGCACTATGAGCGACCGGAAATTGACCTGGGAGTGCTCGAGATCGATTTTATCGAAGAGGAAGACATTCCGATTACCCGCCAGGAGCAGCCACCACCACCTCCACCTCCGGAACCTTCACAAGAGCTCATTATTGTTGATGATGACGTGGAACTTGAAGAGGAGTTTGTAATTGACATTGACGCAGACGTGTTCCAGGAAGTGCAGGAGTTTACACCAATTATTTTTGAGGAAGAGGAAGAGGTTGACGAGGACGTGATTTTCACAGTTGTGGAAGATCAGCCTGAATTTCCCGGTGGTGAGGAGGCCAGACAAAGATTTCTGGAGCAAAACCTCAGGTATCCTCAAATGGCACGTGAGGCAGGGATTCAGGGAACCGTATTTGTAACCTTTGTTGTTGAGATTGACGGCAGTGTAACTGATGTCCGCATATTGCGTGGTATTGGCGGGGGGTGTGATGAAGAAGCCCTCAGGGTAGTGAGAATGATGCCACGTTGGGAACCAGGCCGACAAAGGGGACAACCGGTACGTGTACAGTTTAACATGCCCATTCGATTCAGACTCAATTAACGCTGAGTCCATAAATTATAATCAAAGCCGGCTTTATGTTATGTAAGCCGGCTTTTTTAGCTAATCCTCCCCCAGTGCAACCGGTCGTGGTACAATTCACGAAGCCGTTGCTGCACCATCCGGTTTTCAAACTTTTGCAAAGAGGGATCAGCCTTTAGCAAGTCTTTTGCCCGGTCACGGGCATATTTCAGAATTGCCTCATCTTTGGTGAGATCTGCTATTTTTAAGTCCAGTATGCCGCTTTGCTGGGTGCCCTGGATATCGCCCGGACCACGAAGCTGAAGGTCTGTTTCCGCGATTTTGAAACCGTCATTTGTAGAGACCATCACTCCCAAACGCTTTCGTGCATCGGCGCTAAGCTCATCTTTCGACATGAGAATACAATATGACTGATCAGCGCCTCTTCCGACTCGTCCGCGCAGCTGATGCAGCTGCGACAAACCAAAGCGTTCGGCACTCTCGATCACCATCACAGACGCATTGGGCACATCTATGCCCACCTCAATAACTGTTGTAGCTACCATAATATGAGTCTGACCACTCACAAAACGCTGCATCTCCCAATCTTTGTCGGCCGGTTTCATTTTACCGTGAACAATGCTCACAGCGTAATGTGGCGCGGGGAACTCCCTTACAATGCTTTCATAACCGTCGTTCAAATCTTTGAGATCCAGTTTCTCTGACTCCTTGATCAAAGGGTAGACCACATAAATCTGCTTCCCTTTTGCTATCTGGTCTCTCATAAACCCAAAAACCTTCAACCGGTTTCTGTCATATTGATGAACTGTTTTGATAGGTTTTCTGCCTGGAGGCAATTCATCGATCACAGAAACATCGAGGTCGCCGTACAATGTCATGGCTAAAGTACGCGGAATGGGTGTGGCGGTCATGACAAGTACATGCGGTGGTGTATTGCTTTTAGCCCACAAACGCGCCCTTTGTGCCACCCCAAAACGATGCTGCTCATCAATCACTGCCATTCCAAGGCGGTTAAATGCCACCACGTCTTCAATCAAAGCGTGTGTTCCAATAATGATATGTAGTGTGCCATTACTTAGTCCCGCCAAAATTGTTTTTCGATCCGACTGCTTTGTTGAGCCAGTTAGAAGGGCAACTCCAATGCCCAGACCTTTGAGCATGTTGCTGACCGATTCATAATGCTGAAAGGCGAGGATTTCTGTAGGAGCCATCAAACAAGCCTGAAAACCGTTATCGATTGCGATGAGCATACTCATGACGGCAATTACCGTTTTCCCGCTTCCCACATCCCCCTGAAGAAGACGGTTCATCTGTTTACCCGACAATGTATCGCTCCGGATCTCTTTCATCACCCGTTTCTGGGCACCTGTAAGCTCAAATGCCAACCGGTTGAAAAAAAAGTTGTTAAACTGATCTCCAACCACCGTAAACACATAACCTTTGGCCTTGTCAAGCCGGATCATTTTTTGACGAAGAAGGTTCAGTTGTATATAAAAAAGCTCCTCAAACTTCAAGCGACCCTGTGCTTTCTGCAATGACTGCGAGTTTGTCGGAAAGTGGATTTCTTGCAACGCGGTTTCACGCGACACCAGTTTCAATGGCCTCAGGATGCTTTCTGGCAATGTTTCGTGGATATTCCCGCTGGATGCTTCAAGGAGGGTTTTCAGTAATTTTCCAATTCCTTTGCTGTCCAGACCTCTTGCACGTAGCTTTTCGGTTGAGTTATATACAGGTTGCATGGCGGAACTCTGATTGATGGCTCCGGGAGTCACAGGCTCAATTTCCGGATGAGCAATGTTATATATCCTGCCAAATAATGTTGGCTTTCCGAAAACAATATACTCAACACCGGGTTTAAATTTATCTTTCAGCCATTTGAACCCTCTGAACCATACAAGTTCAAGACTACCTGTTGCATCACTGAGTGTAGCAGTCATGCGTGTTGTGCGTTGTTTGCCATGAAGCTGAACATCTGAAATTTTACCCCTGATCTGTACGTAAGGCATATCACCCTTAATCTCACGTATGGTGTAAAACCTGCTCCTGTCAATATATCTAAACGGGAAAAAATATAATAAGTCCTGAAAGTTGAATATTTCAACTTCATCCCTTAACAGTTCTGCACGTTTGGGGCCAACGCCCTTGAGAAACTCAATGGGCGTTTCAAGATATTTGTTCCTCGGTGTGAAAGCCATATTTTTCTGCCGGGTTGATGATCAGAAAACAAAGCATAAAAATAATGTAAATTATGTGTAGTGTCATAATATTTAATAGATTTGTGTGTTTGCAAAACATGATTCAGGAAGCATTTAAAACATTATAATATATGAAACGCCCATGACAGGGTTTTTGACACACAGGGGGATGATTATGTAAGCTCGAAGCTGGAAGCTCGAAGGAAGAAAAACTGCAAACGTTAAACATCTAAACAACTAAACGACTCAACAACTAAACTATTATAAACATATGAGAATATTGGTTTTCGGAGCAGGCGTTGTTGGTACAGTCTACGCCTGGCAGCTTCACGAAGCGGGTGCCGATGTATCCCTGCTGGTAAAGAAGAAGCGTCTTGTCCGTTACAGCCACTCAGGTGTCCCCATTTCCTTCACTGACATGCGGAACGAAAAAAAAGCGATCGGACAGGCCGTATTCAGACCGCAAACTACAGATAGGATTGACCCTGCAGAACGATATGACCTGATCATTATATGTGTAAGGAACAATCAACTTCCAGATGTAATTCCATATATCGCCAAACAAGCTCCTGAAAGCCATTTGTTGTTTTTGGGCAGCATTTTTGATGAAGTAAAAATGATGCGAAAGTTTATGCCACCTGATCGTTTTTCGCTCGGATTCCCCGATTTTCTTTATGGGAAGAATACCGACAACGGCATCAACTGCTTCCTTTTTAAAAAAGCAAACACGGTTTTGGGAACACCTGCCGGGAAAAACAATCCAATGCTGCAAAAGGCTGCTGCTATAATGGATGCTGCCGGGTTGCAACCAAAAATTATCCAAAACATGCCGGACTGGCAGGCTTGTCGTTATCTGAAATCAGCAATTATTCCGGCACTGGTTAGCAAAGCCGGGAATGCCACGCTGTTCGGTGAGAGCAAACATCTGATCCGGCAATACATCATGGCATTGAAGGAGGGCCAAAAGCTATGCCCTAAAAAAGTCAAAGGCAAATTGGGAATCTCCCCATTCAACCTTTTTTATCTGCCCAGTTTTCTCATTCCGTTTTTTCTTCGCAGAACCCTGACAACAGAGCAAATGGCTGCATGGGATACACAGCAGAAGCATGCTGCAGAAGAGAAAAAATATATGTACTATAAGGTTTTGAATGCAGCGAAAAGACTGAAAAAGCCTATGCCATACTGGGCTTCTTTTGAAAAATACATGGATTTTTAGTAATTTTATGGTTTATCAGACGTAGATAGTTTCAATTATTGATCAGAAATTTAAAGATGAAACACCCGTGATAGGTTTTTTTATCACACAGGGGGATGATTGTCGATTACCGATTTTCGATTATCGATTATCGGTTGCTTGTTAGGCTCGAAGCTGGAAGCTCGAAGGAAGAAAAACGCTAAACATCTAAACAACTAAACGACTCAACAACTAAACTATTATAAACATATGAAACACCATAAAACCATAACCATACTTTTTGCGATCATTTGCATGGCAACAGATGCCAACGCCTTTGTCCCGGAGAGAATGCATCCAACAGACAGGTTCATGATAACTGTTTTCAGCGACATCTGGCAGGATGTGCCTGAAACAATAGATTTAAGGACCATTCAGCGAGGCGTGAGCATCAGTGCCTTGCAAGATATGCCACTGGGAAGAACAAATCTCTCCGTGGCGGCCGGACTTGCATTTTCAAGCCATAACCTATACAGTGATAACAGGTATATTTTTTCTCTCAATCTTAACCAGTTTCGTTTTGTTCCTATTGAGCCTGATCACGATTATGACAAGAACAAACTAAGCATGAACTATCTGGAGGTACCAGTACAGCTCAGGTTTAGAACCCGCAATCTCCCCTCAACCCTCCGTTTTTATGCGGGGGTTAAGGCAGGATATCTGTTTCATGCACACACAAAGTTTGTAGGAAAAGAATATTATGATAATGATGCAGATACCGGACCGCCCTTTGTTACAGAACGCACAATCAAAGTAAAGGAGCACAAACTGGACAACATCAACAAATACCGCATAGGGTTAACAGGCACAATAGGATATGGTGCTGTAAACCTTCACCTTTACTATCAGCTAACCGAAACATTCAACAACAACAATGCCTCAGGGATGTATCCGCTTTCGGTAGGTGTATCTTTCATGATATTCTAACTGAAATAGAAATACAAGCCAAGCATCATTAACATTCCAGTCAGATATCCCGTATAGACCTGGGCCGGACTGTGGGTTTTCAGTATCAGGCGGGCTGTTCCGGTACATCCGGAGGCCAGGAATGCCAGAATAATCAGCCATGCGATATCTGCACGTAGCAGCAGTGAAGCAACAATAAGGAAGCCCGTGAATCCACCGAGAGAAACCATGTGAATGCTGATCTTCCATACAAAAGAGATCATTAGGGTAAGCATGACCAGCAATGTGGCGCTCATAATGAAAAAATACACCAATGATGGCAGTGAGATCTGCCGCAACAAGTAATAGGTCATAAAAAAAAGAACTGCAGTAACAAGCAACGGCAATATTCTTTCGTTTCGTTCGGTGAGCCTGAAATCTTTTACATAACCTGTTTTTTTCATAATCCAAACCGCCATAACGGGAGCAATAGCAGTATTCATAAAAATGATCAGCATGATAAACCTTCTGGCATCCTGACTAACGGTAAATGAAAGATGGGAGTTGATCTGAAAAAGGACAAAGATTCCAAGTGTGGGTATCAGCAAAGGATGAAAAACGGCAGAGCATAATCTTGCGAAGCGTTCACTAACCGGCATTGTTACAACTCCTTTCGCAGTCTGGCCACGGGAATATCCAGTTGCTCACGGTATTTAGCCACTGTTCTCCGGGCAATGTTATACCCTTTTTCCTTAAGAATGCTTGCAAGTTCATCATCTGTAAGTGGCTTCTTTTTGCTTTCTGCCTCGATGCAATCCTGCAGGATTTTTTTCACCTCCCTTGTAGATACCTCTTCCCCTTTATCGGTTTGCATCGACTCAGAGAAGAATTCCTTCAACAGGAAAGTTCCAAAGGGTGTTTGGATATATTTGCTATTGGCGACTCTTGAGATGGTGGAAATGTCGAGCTGTACCATGTCGGCTATATCCTTCAGAATCATAGGTCGCAGTTTTGTTTCATCCCCTGTAAGAAAATACTCCCTTTGAAAATCAAGGATTGCCTGCATGGTAATCATGAGTGTATGCTGCCGTTGCTTGATGGCGTCGATAAACCATTTTGCACTGTCGATCTTTTGTTTTACAAAGAACAGAGCCTCTTTTTGTCGTTTGTCTGCTTTTCCTTTGGAGTCTGCCATGGCCTGGAACATCTCCGAGTAGGTTTTGTTAATCCGAAGATCGGGTGCGTTGGAGCTGTTCAGGGAAAGTTCCATTTCACCGTCATTATGGACGAGAATAAAATCAGGCACAACATATTCAGCTGCTTTGCCAGATTCTTGAAGCGAATTGCCCGGTTTGGGATTCAGCTTCAGTACTTCATCAACGGCTTCTTTCAGTTCCTGATCCGTCATGTTGTGTTTCTTACTGATCTTGTCGAAGTGTTTTTTTGTGAAGTCGTTGAAGTTTTTTTCAAGCATTACGGTTGCATGCAGAACCGCTTTTGTTTTAGGCTGTTTCCGGCGTATTTGGATAAGGAGGCATTCCTGCAAGTCGCGGGCACCGATCCCGGGTGGGTCAAATTCCTGTATCAAACGCAACAGGTCCAATACTTCCGCGAAGTTTGATTTGATATTCTGATTGAAAGCGAGGTCATCAATGAGTGAATGGATGTCACGCTGCAGGTAACCCGATTCATCAATGTTCCCAATGATGTGTCGCGCAATGAGTTCTTCCCGCTCAGATAGCTTCTTTAAGCCCAGCTGGGTGAGCAGCACCTCTTGCGGTGTTGCTCCTGCCACATAAGGAACCTCCCGGGTTTCTTCATCGGCAGAAGTATTGTGGGCATTCAGCCTGTACTCGGGAATCTCTTCGTCGTCAATGTAATCGCTAAAGTCAAACTCGTCTTCTCCACTCGCCTCAACTTCGTCGTAATCATCTCCGGTTTCCATGGAACTTTCAAAATCATCCTGCTCATGCTGTTCCATTTCATCCTGGAAGTCATCACCTTCCTCAAGTGCAGGGTTTTCTTCAATTTCCTGCTTAATACGCTGATCAAGCAAAAGGGTTGGCACCTGCAAAAGTTTCATCAGCTGAATCTGCTGAGGAGAAAGTTTTTGCATCAACTTTTGCTGCAACCTTTGCTTTAACATCGGATTAGTAAATTATTTATTCTTACGCTTTACATCAAAAATACTAAAAATGGACAAATAACCATCAACTAAAATTCGGCATTTTGTGGTGTTCTTGGAAAAGGAATTACATCACGAATATTGCCCATTCCACTAACAAAAAGCATGAGCCTTTCGAAGCCCAGGCCAAAACCGCTATGCGGCGCCGTTCCAAACTTTCGGGTTTCGAGATACCACCAAACATCTTCCTGATGGATTCCCATTTCTTCAATGCGTTTCTGCAGCTTATCATAATCCTCCTCGCGCTGTGAACCACCAATAATCTCGCCAATTTTTGGAAACAGCACATCCATTGCGCGAACGGTTTTCCCATCATCATTCTGTTTCATATAGAACGCTTTGATCTCTTTGGGATAATCGGTCAGGATAACAGGCTTTTTAAAGTGCTGTTCCACAAGATAACGTTCATGCTCCGACTGCAGATCAACACCCCACTTCACCGGATATTCAAATTTCTTTCCGGATTTCTCAAGAATTTCGATCGCTTCCGTATAGCTCATACGTTGGAATGTATGCTGAGTAACATGCTGAAGCCTTTCTATCAGTTGGTTATCATATTGCTTCTGCAAAAACTCCAGATCATCAATACAGTTGTCAAGAATATAGGTAACCAGATACTTAAGAAAGTCTTCGGCCAGGTCCATATTGTCATGAATGTCATAAAACGCCATTTCCGGTTCAATCATCCAAAATTCGGCAAGGTGGCGTGAGGTATTGGAGTTTTCAGCCCTGAATGTGGGTCCGAAGGTATAAATATTGGAAAGTGCGAGTGCCCCAAGCTCCCCTTCAAGCTGTCCGGAGACTGTCAGGTTGGTTTCCTTGCCAAAAAAGTCATGGCTGTAATCCACGTTTCCATCTTTTTTGCATGGAACCTTTTTCAAGTCAAGAGTTGTTACACGAAACATGGCACCGGCCCCTTCGGCATCAGATCCGGTAATGATAGGTGTGTGGAGGTAGTAGAAACCATTGTCGTTAAAATACTTGTGTATTGCAAATGACAGGGCGTGTCTCAAACGGAAGACAGCACCAAATGTGTTGGTTCGTGGCCTGAGGTGTGCGATCTCCCTCAGAAACTCAAGCGTGTGGCCTTTTTTCTGCAAGGGATATTTTTCGGGATCAGCACTGCCATAAACAAATATTTCACCGGCCTGTATCTCCACCCTTTGTCCTTTCCCTTGTGATTCAACAAGCTTTCCATTCACAGAAATACATGCCCCTGTTGTGATCTGACGCAGGATCTCATCGTTGCCAAAGCTCTGCACATCAACCACAACCTGAATGCTATGTATAACAGAACCATCATTCACCGCAATGAACGCTACATTTTTGTTACCACGGCGCGTACGCACCCAACCTTTTACATTCACTTCTCCTCCAATAAGATCGCTGCTGCTCTCTTGCAACAGGTCAAATACCCGGTGTCTTTGAATCGTTTTCATTTTTTACTTCATTTCTTTGTTTGGTTACCTGACACTCATTTTTCATTACTAATGACATCTTTGCATGCTTAGCGTGAAACTCTTTTGCGGCCTTTGCGTGGTTTTATTTGTTCAACGCAAAAATCGCAAAGATAAAAACACGCAAAATCGCAAAGAAACAGACCTTACCAACCGGCGTTTAAAAAAAAGAACAATAAACACATATGTCTTGCCCGCACAAAAATACACACATTTTCGGATTCGATCAACGCCCTATATGAAGCATTTTTCGATGCTTGACCACATAAGGTCTGCGGTTTTATCCCAGGAGAATTTTTCACGCTGTTTGCGACCATTTTCGATCAGTTTTTCCCGCAATTTGCGGTCGTTGGCCATGCTGGTCATCGCACCGGCAATCTGTTCAACCAAAGATGGATCAACTAACAAAGCAGCATCCCCTGCAACTTCTGGCATGCTTGTGCAATTGGATGTAATAACAGGCACATCACATTGCATCGCTTCAATGATCGGAATACCAAACCCCTCAAAATGGGAAACCAGCAATAAAGCCTTCGATGCAGCAACGATTTTTCTAAGGTCTTCATTGTATTGACGACCCACAAAAAGTACATCTTTCTGATGATGCATCGATTGATACACCTTTCGCAATTCGGACGAACCGAACATAGACGCACCAACAATCAGCAATTTATGCCCCCCGCTATCGGTTTCCTTAAATCGATCAAATGCCCGAAGCATGTTGTCAATATTTTTTCGCTTGTGCAAGGCGCCTATATAAACAAAATAGGGGGCTCCTTCTGCAAACTGACGTCTGACATTTGTGGCAATCCCTCCTTGAACTGGCCTGAATGCTTCATGCACACCGTTATACACAACATCAATGTGGTTTTCCGGATATCCGAATGTTTGGGTAATATCTCTTTTTGAATATTCTGAAACAGTGACTATTCGTTTAGCTTTTTTGACGTACTTCGGGAAAAACCTGTTGTAATACCAAGCGGTCAGGGAGGGCAAATAATCCGGATGGTGCATAAAATTAAGATCGTGAAATACGGGCAACTGCAGACCTTTATATCTTTGAGAAAGAAATCCGTCGGGAGAAACATACAAATCCGGCTTCGTTTTATTCAGAAACCGTGTAAGTGCGAATTCAAAAAACAGATAAAACAAAAAGGGATGGCGCGCTTGAGGAAACAGCACAATGGGCTTTACATTGCCTCCAAAAACAAACTCCTGACCGTAGGGACGATCAAACACGAAATAAAAAGTGACATCCGGATGGCTATGAACAATTCGCTTGAATGTATGATAGGTAAACCACCCTATCCCTTCAAGCTTCCCTTGCAACAACAACCGGGTGTTTACAACGATCTTCAAAGCACAAACAATATTTAGCGATTAATGAAAAGTGGGGCCGGCATACTTGGTTATACCAACCAGACATAAAAGGCAAAAATATATTTTTATTTCATAACTTTGAAACCAGATTTACATTATAAAAATTAAAAATCAATCAAAATGACCGATAAACTATTGAAGCATATTGAGCCGGGTGTTGTATCAGGTGATGACCTTAAGGAACTTTACCGGATTGCAAAAGAGCACCAATTTGCACTTCCTGCGGTAAATGTGGTTGGTACAAACTCCATCAACGCAGTTCTTGAAACAGCCAGGGATGCAAACTCCCCGGTTATTGTTCAATTTTCAAATGGAGGCGCCCATTTTTATGCCGGCAAATCCCTCTCCAATGAAGACCAGCGTGCGGCAATTGCAGGCGCCGTCTCAGGCGCCCATCATGTGCATATGATGGCAAAAGCATACGGGGTGCGTGTTGTGATGCATACTGACCACGCAGCAAAAAAGCTTCTGCCATGGATTGACGGACTTCTGGTTGCGAATGAAGCCCATTTTGAGAAAACGGGTAAGCCATTGTTCAGCTCCCACATGCTTGATCTTTCCGAGGAAACCCTTGAGGATAACATTAGCATCAGCCGCAGCTATCTGGAGCGCATGGACAAAATGGGAATTGGGCTTGAGGTGGAGTTGGGTGTTACCGGGGGAGAAGAGGATGGTGTTGACAACACGGGAATCGACAGCTCAAAACTCTACACCCAACCGGAAGAGGTGGCCGACATGTATAAGAGCCTTTCTGAAGTTTCGGAAAATTTCACGATTGCAGCAGCCTTTGGAAATGTACACGGCGTATACAAACCCGGCAATGTGCGGCTTGAGCCCGTCATTCTGAAAAACTCCCAGGACCATATCCGGAAGCTCTTTGGAACCGGCGCCAACCCGGTCAGCTTTGTCTTTCACGGGGGAAGCGGATCAAGCCGTGAAGAGATCCGTGAAGCAATATCTTATGGCGCCATAAAGATGAATATCGATACCGACACACAATGGGCTTACTGGAATGGTGTCCGGAATTTTTACCTGAAAAACGAGGGCTATTTGCAAGACCAGATCGGTAATCCGGACGGGGATGACAAGCCGAATAAGAAATATTATGATCCAAGGACCTGGTTAAGGAAAGGCGAAGAAAGCATGCGCAACAGGTTAATGCAAGCTTTTGAAGATCTTAACGCAATTGATAAGAACTAGTCCATTTCCGGGTAGTTGATCCTGTCAACGACAATATAGGCTGCCGGATAGTTTCTCCTGATTTTCTCAAGAAATCGACGTGCATCAAGCCGGGTGCGGAAATCGCCAGCGCGGAGTTTGAAGTAGGGTTCCTCATAAATAATGTATGACCTTTGTTCAGGATACAGCTCTTCAAACCCTGCCTGTTCGTGCTGTGTGTTCAGTCGCGCACGGTTGCCACTGTCCATGTAAAGATGCACTCTGTATCCCGGTATCCCTCTCTGATCAGCCATCGCATTACGATGCAGATGAAGCAGGTGCTCAATTTTATGATTTTGTTTCACATAATCCCATTGCAGCGGATGAAGCTCTTCCGGTTCCATCTCAAAAAGGGTGTCTGCTTCCAGAGAGTCAACCAGCACTGTGTCTGGTGTCAGTGAATCTGGCATATAAATGAGGCCGCTGCTATCCTGATTTTGAGGTGCCTGAGCAATTGCAGACAAAGAAAGGCTGGCAATGAAAGCCAGCAAGAGTATACTGATCAGGCCTGGTGAAGGCTTTATGTGCATCTGGTATTTTATCATCTGTCAGATTTGCTGTTTAATAGGCCCTGGCAAACACAACGCGGCCTTCTGATGGTTTTCCTGTATAAACACATTTTCCAGGCTCTTTTTTGTCACCCAAAGGGATGCAGCGTATGGTGGCTTTCGTCTCATCCTTAATTTTTTGTTCTGTTTCAGCTGTGCCATCCCAATGAGCCAGGATGAACCCCCCCTTGTCGTCAAGGATATGAACAAACTCTTCCCAGCTGTCTGCTTTGCGGGTATTCTCTTCTCTGAACGTTAAAGCGCGCTGGAATAGTGTATCCTGGATGTCATCAAGCAGTTCCGGGACCCTTTGGACAAGCTGATCTGTGGCAACAATATCCTTTTTGAGCAGGTCGCGGCGTGCAATCTCCACGGTGCCATTCTCAACATCTCTCGGACCTATTGCTATTCGTACCGGCACCCCTTTAAACTCATACTCGTTAAACTTCCAGCCCGGTTTATGGGTGTCCCTGTCGTCGAACTTCACCCTTATCCCCAACCCTTTAAGCAGTTTTTTTATTTCAGCAGCCTTTTCAAAAACGACCTTGCGTTGATCTTCAGTTTTGTAAATCGGAACGATCACTGTCTGTATGGGTGCCAGCTTCGGTGGCAATACCAGTCCGTTGTCGTCGGAGTGTGCCATGATCAGAGCACCTACCAAACGGGTTGATACGCCCCAGGAAGTAGCCCATACATGCTCCAGCTTCCCCTCCTTGCTTGCAAACTTTACATCAAAAGCCTTTGCAAAATTTTGCCCTAAAAAATGCGATGTGCCTGCCTGAAGTGCTTTGCCGTCCTGCATCAATGCTTCGATGCAAAATGTTTCAAGGGCACCTGCGAACCGTTCATTCTCTGATTTGAGCCCTTTCAGTACCGGAATTGCCATAAAGTTTTCTGCAAAATCGGCATACACATCCAACATCTGATAGGTTTCCTCCAGGGCTTCCTGTTCTGTTGCGTGGGCAGTGTGCCCCTCTTGCCACAGGAACTCTGCAGTGCGCAAGAACATGCGGGTCCGCATCTCCCAGCGCACCACGTTTGCCCACTGATTAACCAAATAGGAAGGTCGCGATAGGATTGGATCCAGTTTCGATAGGTGTCCCAAATGATGGTTTCTGAAGTGGGCCTGATGATCAGCTCCTCTTCAAGTTTGGCATCACCATCCACCACAACGCCTTTACCGTCTGGATCATTTTTTAGCCGATAATGCGTAACAATGGCACACTCTTTGGCGAATCCCTCTACATGGTCGGCCTCTTTGCTGAAAAATGACTTTGGGATAAATAATGGAAAATATGCATTGGAATGCCCGGTCTCTTTAAACATATTGTCCAAAGCAGCCTGCATCTTTTCCCAGATGGCATAGCCATAAGGTTTGATCACCATGCAGCCTCTAACTGCTGAGTTTTCTGCCAGCTCTGCGCGCTGAACAATGTCATTGTACCACTTGGAGTAATTCTCCGCCCTTGTTGAAAAATCTTTGGCCATATAGCTCTTTGGTATAATATTTGTGTCTTAACATATAGGAAATGAACGGGCAAATTTAAGAAAAAGTGGGAGATAATGATTAACTTTGTAAAGACACTTTAAACCAAACAGGGAGGTTTTGTTATGAAAACGATGCTTAAAATAACCGGAATACTGCTTATGCTTGCTGTTACGGCATGCTCTTCAACATACCGTACCACAGCGGATGACGATATCTATTATTCTCCAAATACTGTCAGGGGCGCAACGCAACCAGCTCAGGTAACTGACAGCGGTCAGGTAGTTGATATTGTTGACGAAGCAGAAACATATGACAGGGCAGCTTCTGATCAGGGAGTTATTTATGAAGAAACAGGCTATGGTCATGAAACCTACAACAGTGAATACTATCAGGATGAGAATGGCAATGTGATCATCCACAATTACTATTATGGTGATTACTATGACTTTTCATATGCTTCTCGCATCAGACGCTTTCACAGGACATATTCAACCTTCAGCTATTATGATCCCTTTTTTACTAACATGTACTTCTACACTTACAACCCAATGCATTATGGTGTAAGTATCTATATGGGCTATGGAGCAGCACCGTTTTATTATCCCGGTTATTTTATGATGTCGCCCTGGTATGGCAGCTGGTACTGGCATCCGCATGCAACATGGCATTGGGGATATCATCCTTCCGCTTGGTGGATGTGGCGATTCAGAACCACTTATTGGGCGGCATACCATCGTGGCTTTTATCATGGATGGCATGCGGGATTTTACAACCCCTATTATCATTATGGCTATATCTACAATAGTCATGATGGAAGTAATTACCATTACGGACCCAGAGGATCCATGGGAGGCACGGTTGATCGGTCAACCCATGGTCGCTATACAACTGCCTCTGATAGCCCAACAACCTTTGCCGAACGCTTTGAAGCCAGAACCACCGTTAATGATCAGGGCAACAGGGTAATCCTTGCAGAAAATCGAACAGAAGCTCCGGCTTCTTCACAAACAAGCACACGCAGGGAGTCTGAAAACAACATTGCTGCAGCCAGAACAGAAGGAGCGTCCGGTTTGACCCCATCCGAGCAGGCCAATCAAAGGGTCCGTGACCATGCCAGTGAGCGAGACCCGGCAGCAGCTGCGCAATATACAACGCCTTCTGCAGCCAGACAAACAGACAGGGCTCAGCCCGAAAGATATTCCCGTCCGCCGCGGGTAAGTCCACAAAGGGAAACCGAAGGGAGAAGTGCAAACTATACCATGCCACGGACCTATACGACGCCCAGTTATCAGCAGCCAAGTACCCCGCAAAGGACCAGGCCTTCAGGAACTGCAGCACCGGCAAGTCAAACAAGGCCGTCAGGTGATCAGGCCAGACCTGGTCAGCCGACACAAAGGACAAATACACAACCTTCAAGGACAGAAAGGGGACAACCGAGCTACAGTCCGCCAAGGCAACAACCCTCAAGAACGACTACAAGTCCTTCGAGAAGCACTTCACCTTCAAGAAGTACAACCAGCCCGGCAAGAAGCACTCCACCAAGGAGTTCTGCGAGTCCGGCGAGAAGCACTCCACCAAGGAGTTCTGCAAGTCCGGCGAGAAGCACTCCTTCGCGGAGCTCTGCAAGTCCGGCAAGAAGTACTCCGTCCAGAAGCAGCTCTCCCGCACGAAGCAGCTCAAGTGGCTCCCGGTCATCCTCCTCAAGCGGTGGAAGAAACAGATAAGCCACAATCGCACAAGTAACCCAATAATAAATCCAACCTCCCGGCACCATATACCGGTTTACGCCGGGGGGTTTTTTGTTCAAACCCTTTTAATTGAAATATCATAAAAATGAAAAAGCTTGCACTTGTAATCATAGTGATTTTAATGACGGCTTCGATGGGTTTCGCACAAAGTGAAACAGATGCCTTGCGTTATTCGCAACTAATGTACGGAGGGACAGCCAGATTTGCTTCCATGGGAGGATCATTTGGCGCCCTGGGCGGAGATTTTTCTTCACTGGGAATCAACCCTGCCGGAATTGCAGTGTACAGAAGCTCCGAAATCACGATCACACCGGCCTTAAACTTCAGCCGTATAGAAACTACCTATTTCAACACCCCTGACGAGGATACAAAGTATGACTTCAATATGGGCAATTTCGGGGCAGTGATAACTTTCCCAACCAACAGAACAGACGACAACGGTGGATGGCAGTTTGTAAACATCGGCTTCGGCATCAACCGGCACAACAATTTTAACGAAAGATGGATTGCAAGGGGGTTCAACCCAAACAACTCACTTATGTCAAGTTTTCTTGAACAGGCTATCCGGGAAGGAAGCGTGGGTCAGCTTGATGATTTTTCAACCGGACTCGCATGGGACACATGGCTATTGGGCAAAGATGAGGACACAGGCTTTTTTGTAGACATGCCGGATGGAATGGTTAGCCAGCACCGTGAAACCAATGCCTCCGGATCTATAAGAGAATTTGTGCTTTCACTCGGTGCAAATTACAGCGACAAACTTTACCTTGGGGCAACTTTTGGCTTTCCCTCCATCCGATATAAAGAAGAAAACGTTTTTAGGGAAGCTGACTCTGAGGGGTTAAGTGACGACTTTAACCAGTTGACCTATGTAAACTCTTTTGAAACATCCGGATCAGGCTTCAACTTCAAGCTGGGAGCCATTTTCCGTGCATCGGATGTTGTTCGTTTGGGCGCAGCCTTTCACACACCTACTTTTTACGAACTCCGCGACAAATACCGCGCATCCATGCGATCCAGCATGAATTTTGATGACTATAAAGACTTTGCCCGGTCGCCCGAAGGGCGTTTTGATTACGAACTTGAAACCCCAATGAAGGCAATTGGAAGCCTCGGTCTTGTCTTTGGCAACATAGGCATGATTAACGTCGACTATGAATATGTTGATTATTCAACCATGCGACTGCGCAGCAGCAATCATCTGTTTACAGATGAAAATAGCATCATCCGAAACACAATGACACAACAACATGTCATTCGGGTTGGTGGAGAGGTGCGTCTTGATCCGGTCATTTTCCGGGCAGGTTACGCCCATCATTCCAGTCCGTATGTATCAGGAGTTAATGATGGTGAACGCAATTTGTTATCTGCTGGCTTCGGCATACGGGAAGGGAACTACTTCCTCGATTTTGCCTACACCTATATGTTCTACAACGAAGATTACATTTTGTATGATATCGGCAGTGGAGGGCCGGTTGCAAACAGGGAATTCGCAAACAGCATGTTCCGTGCAACCCTGGGCTGGCGTTTCTAACAATATGGCAAAACAATAACCTTTGGCTATTTCTACTGCTATCATTTTTGAATGTACTTTTTCTGTGGCAACCATCCAAAGAAAAAGTACCAAAAAGAAAGATCTCCGCTTACAATGCATCTGCTAAAATCTACGGCATCTTCAATTGAAGATGCCTTGGTTTTGAACGCAGATCCATCAAATGCGGCAGTGAACGCTAAAAGCTTAACATCAAAAAACAATGAACAATAAACAACGAACAGAAAACAGACATGTCATTCCCGTATTGTGGCCACCACTTTTTGGGGGGGCTTGAACTCATGATGACAGGAAGTTATTCATCAACACTTTTCATGATCTCTTCATCTATCAACACCCTGCCACAATACTCACAAACAATGATCTTTTTATGCAAACGGATATCCAGGTATCGCTGCGGTGGGATCTTGTTAAAACAACCTCCACAGGCGTCACGTTCAACCGGAACCACTGCCAGCCCATTTAAAGCGTTCTCCCTAATACGCTGATAAGCGGTAAGTAAGCGATCTTCTATCTTTGCTTTTTGCTTTTCAGATTTCTCTATAAGCAAGGCTTCATCTTTTTCCGTTTCAGCAATGATGTCACTAAGTTCCGCTTTTTTTGCATCAAGGTCTTCTTTACGCTCAGTAAGCTCCTCATCAACCTTTCCAACAATCTCTTTTTTAATTTCAACCTCTGCAGAAAACTCTTTCATTTTTTTCTCAGCAAGCTGTGCCTCAAGTGTCTGATACTCTATCTCCTTCGACAATGAGTCATACTCCCTGTTGTTGCGTACGTTCATTTGCTGCGACTCATATTTCTTAATCAGTTCAAGGCTTTCCTGGGCTGCAATTTTCTTGTTGGAGATCGCGGTATCAAGATCTTTGATCTCATCCTGAAATTTTTTAACACGTGTTTCGAGTCCTTCAATTTCATCTTCAAGATCCTGTACCTCCAAAGGCAATTCTCCTCGAACACTTCTCAAACTGTCAATCTTTTGATCAATGCGCTGAAGCGTATACAAAGCGATAAGTTTGTTTTTAATGGTTTGTTCGATGCTTTCATCCAGTGACGACTCGGGCATGTCAACCGGAGACCCCTCAGTGCCGGTGTTGGGGTTAATCTTTATGTTCTGCTCATTGTTTTGATCAGAAGCTTTTTTTGTTTGTGCTTTTTTCGTGCTCTTCGCCATATGTTATTTGTGTCTTTATTGTTGAACTGCAGAAGTTTAGTAATAATGGACCGGATTGTTATCCACCTCCGAAATCAGGAGTGCAAAGTTAGTTATTTTTTTCTTAATCTGACTGTGTAATAATTCTTTGGTATATTGTTCCGTTTCATAGTGTCCGGCATCAATGAGCAAGATCCGGCTGTCAGCCTCAAAAAACTGGTGATATTTTACATCACCGGTTACAAATGCCTGAGCACCTGCCTTAATGGCATCCTGAATAAGAAAGGCACCGGACCCTCCACAAATGGCAACACGGCCAACAGGTTGGTCGATCAATGCCGAATGACGCAGGAATGGAACATTCATTGTCTTTTTCAGGTGATCCAAAAAATCCTTTGCAGGCAAAGGTGTATCAAAAGTGCCTGTCATTCCCGATCCAACCTTGTCGAATACATTGTCAAGCGGATAAATGTCGTATGCGACCTCTTCATAAGGATGGCTTGCAAACATGGCCGACAATACGGCAGATTGCAGGAATGCGGGGAAAATAGTTTCAATGCGTACTTCCGGTTCATAATGCAATTCATTTATGCTTCCGGTAAACGGATTTGTATTTTCACCCGCACGAAAGGAGCCTTTTCCTTCCAGGTTAAAGCTGCAGCAATCATAATCTCCGATCTGACCAGCACCCGCTTTAAAAATTGCTGACCGAACCATGTCTGCATGGTCAGTCGGGCAAAATGTAACCAGCTTTTTAAGCAGCCCTTTTAAGGGTTTCAATATCTTTAAGTTCTTCAGGCCAATAACAGAAGCCAGCATGTTATTAACCCCTTCATGAACATTGTCGAGGTTTGTATGTACCGCAACAATCGCAATGCCCAAACGAACAGCCTCCATAATGATTCGTTGGGTAGCATCGGCGGCGGTTAGTTTAGTTATCCCTTTAAAGATCAAAGGATGGTGGCATAAAACCAGGTCACATTTGCGCGCTATCGCTTCACGAAGCACCTCCTCTGTTACATCCAGACAGATTAGTGCACGACTTACCTCCTGTTCAGGGTTTCCGATCTGTATACCCGAGTTGTCGTAAGACTCCTGGAGTGAAAAAGGAGCCACTCCCTCCAATGCTTCCATTACTTCTTTTAATTGCATAGCTTTAAATTTATGTTGATGACACTCAAAAATACAGGTTTTTTTAATACTTGTAGCGTCTTTTATTACCCTCTTGTTTCATAGATATTTTTATGTATATTTACAGGTTGAAAATGCTGATTCCTAAGGAAATGACATAAACATAAGTTTCAAATGGGTTTTTTCCGCATTCTTCTGGTCCCTTTTGCGCTACTTTATGGCCTGGCTGTATGGGTCCGAAATGCATTATTCGACATTGGTGTTCTTCCTTCAGAGCAGTTTGAGGTTCCGGTGATCAGCATAGGGAACCTTCGTACAGGGGGAACAGGAAAGACACCGCACGTGGAGTATCTGGTCAGGCTACTTAAAAACCAATACAATGTAGCTGTTCTCAGCAGGGGTTATAAGAGAAAAAGCAGGGGTTTTGTTGTGGCAGGACCAGAAACATCATGCAAAGACATAGGTGATGAACCCTGCCAGATGTACAATAAGTTTCCCGACATTGTTGTTGCAGTTCACGAAAAAAGAAGCAAAGGGATCAAAAGGATACTCGAAGTCTTTCCGGAAACCAATCTCGTTATTCTTGACGATGCTTTTCAGCATCGTTATGTAAAGCCGGGTTTAAATCTTTTGCTCACTGGCTACTTTAATCCTTTTTTTGATGATTTTTTATTGCCTGTTGGCAATTTAAGAGAAGGGAAACGTCGGGTCCGACGTGCTGATGCACTCATTGTAACCAAAACTCCAACCATTTTTTCACCCCTTGACAGGCGTTATTTCCTTAAAAAACTAAAAAAGTATAAACAGCCGCATGTCTATTTTTCAGCTTTCCAGTATAAGAAACTGGCACCGTTGAATGACAAAGCAAAGTCATTCAGCGCAAAGAGTCTGAAAAGCATTTTTCTCCTTACCGGCATTGCCAATAGCGTGGCGCTTGAGGAGTATTTGAAAACGATCAGCAAGGACCTTTATGTTCATAAATATCGGGATCATCATCAATTTACTTACAAAGACCTGGAAAAAATCCGTTCGCATTTTAAAAAAACAATCAGCTATTCAAAAGTGATCGTAATCACAGAAAAAGATGCCATGAGGCTGCAGGACGCGAAGCTTCAGGAATGCCTTAAGGAAATTCCTGTATTTGTGCTGCCGGTGGAAGTACAGTTTCATGGCTCGGATCAGAAAGATTTTAATGATTTGGTTTATCGGTTTCTGAAAAAAAACAAAGAAACAGGGAACAAAAGCATGCCCCCTGTCTGAAAGTTATCAATCAAATTTTTGCTAAAACGGGAGATCGTCGTCCTCGGGCGGCAAATC
>SL_3KL_010_SEDDRAFT_10000375_pt1 | contig 35830 bp, 31 predicted proteins | sample SodLakKL_010_SED_2_FD_10381 | JGI IMG/M metagenome (IMG submission 10381) | reverse complement strand
TTTGATGTTAATCTTGATTTAGTTAGGCACCCTTTAAAGGTAGTCCTGTGAGGCTGGCAAGGGGGCGACAGAAGAGGTATATCTGTACACCGCCCGCTCCCAAAACGGCGGTGTTTTTATATGCCCGGCACCCTTCCGCCTGCTGCCGCTGAACAGGACGTGGGAGGAGGTGAAAAAAATGACGCATAAACCCAAGGCAACTGTGATGGATGAGAAGGCCATCAGGCAGGCCCTGCGCCGCATAGCCCATGAAATAATTGAACGTAACAAAAGTATTGATAATGTGGCCCTGGTTGGTATCCGCAGCAGGGGAGTTCCCCTGGCCGGCCGCCTGCAGGCTTACCTGAAGGAAATTGAAGGCCTTGAAATCCCCCTTGCTATTCTCGATATTACCCTTTACCGCGATGATTTATCTGAAAGACAGGATCAACCCGAAGTCCATACCACCGATGTTCCCTTTGATATAAGCAAAAAAAATTTAGTTTTGGTAGATGATGTTCTATATACCGGGCGCACAATCCGTTCCGCCATGGATGCCCTGATTGATCTTGGCCGGCCGGCCACAATTCAACTGGCCGTTCTTGTTGATCGCGGACACCGCGAGCTGCCGATCAGGGCAGACTATGTTGGTAAAAATGTCCCCACATCCCGCAGTGAGCAGGTTGAAGTTAACCTGGTTGAGATTGACGGTAAAGACCAGGTCAATATTCTGGATCTCAAAAAAGCTTGATCAATAACCATACTAAGGAGGCGTTTAGCAGGTGCAAAATTTAAGGCGCAAAGACATCCTCGGTTTGGAGGAAATGTCTGCCGAAGAGATTACATTGATCCTGGAGACAGCCCGTTCAATGCGAGAAATAATGCAGCGCAAAATAAAAAAAGTGCCAACCCTGCGCGGGCGTTCTGTGTTAAATCTTTTTTATGAGCCGAGCACCAGGACCAAGGCCAGTTTTGAACTGGCTCAAAAGTATATGAGTGCCGATTCAGTTAGTGTGGCCGGAACCTCCTCAAGCCTGGTCAAGGGGGAAACGCTTAAGGATACTGTCCGCAATATTGAGGTAATGGGCATAGAGTGTGTTATAATGCGCCACCCCGTTTCAGGTTCCGCATCATACCTGGCCCGGAACTTAGAAGCCAATGTTATTAACGCCGGGGACGGGATGCATGAACATCCTACCCAGGGACTGTTAGATATGTTCACCATTCTCGATAAAAAAGGCCGCCTGGAAAAGTTAAAGGTTACAATTGTAGGTGATATCCGCCACAGCCGGGTAGCCCGTTCTAATATCTGGGGTCTCAAAAAAATGGGTGCTGAGGTGGCAGTTTCCGGACCGCCGACCCTGATGCCACCCGATATGGAGGATTTCGAGATCAAATTTGAACCCTGCCTGGATGATGCCATTGAAGGAGCCGACGTGGTAATGGCCCTGCGCTTGCAGAAGGAGCGGCAGGAAGGGGGGCTGTTTCCCACACTGCGAGAGTATGCCGAACTGTACGGGTTAAATTCCCGGCGGGTGGAAAAAGCAAATGAAGATGCCTTAATCATGCACCCCGGTCCTATTAACAGGGGTGTTGAAATAAGTTCGGAGTTAGCAGACGGTCCCCGCTCTGTAGTGCTTGACCAGGTCACTTCAGGGGTGGCAGTGCGCATGGCTATTCTCTACCTTTTGCTGGGAGGGACAAAAGAAGAATGAAAACACTTTTTATAAAAGGTGGAAGGTTAATCGATCCTTCCAGGAATTATGATGACCGGGCTGATCTTTTGATCAGGGATGGCCTGGTTGAAGCGGCGGAGAAAAATTTAAAACCGCCCGACGGGGCGGAAATAATTGAAGCTGACGACCTGGTTGTTATGCCAGGTTTGATTGACATGCATGTTCACCTGCGTGACCCCGGCCAGGAATATAAGGAAGACGTTTTATCCGGTGCGAGGGCTGCCGCAGCAGGCGGCTTTACTGCCGTAGCGGCGATGGCCAACACCGACCCGGTTGCCGATGAACCGACGACTATCCGTTATGTTGCGGATAAGGCTGCCGGTGCTGCTGCGCGGGTCTATCCAATTGGCGCTCTCAGTAAAGGTCTTCAAGGGGCTGAACTGGCCGAACTTGGTCGAATGCAAAAAGTTGGAGCAGTTGCCTTTTCCGACGATGGAAAGCCGGTCTTAAACGGCACCCTGATGCGCAATGCCCTGCAGTATGCAGGCGGAATCGGAGCCCTGGTAATAGTCCACGAAGAAGACCCGACCCTGGTGGGCAAGGGTGTGATGCATGAAGGTTCTATTTCCTCTGTCCTAGGCTTGCGAGGGATTCCTGCGGCAGCGGAAGAAGCGATGCTGGCCCGCGACTTGATGCTCTTAAAGATGGTCGGCGGCCGCCTGCATATTGCCCATCTCTCCACGGCCGGTGCGGTAGAGTTGGTGCGCAAAGCCAGGGCGGATGGGCTGCCGGTAACGGCCGAAGTCACGCCGCAGCATTTGCTGTTAACCGATCGGGCTGTCAAAAATTCCGGATATAACACTAATACAAAGGTAAAGCCGCCCCTGCGATCAGAGCAGGATCGCCAGGCTTTATGGGAAGGACTGCTTGACGGAACAATTGATGCCATAGCATCCGATCATGCACCGCATCACAGTGATGATAAAGATGTGGAGTATGATTTTGCTCCCTTTGGCATAGCCGGCCTGGAGACTACCCTATCGCTGTTATTAGATGAAGTTGCCTTCGGCAGGATCAAAAAACTTACCCTGCCCCTGCTGGTTGAAAAAATGAGCACTGCTCCGGCTAAAATTTTGGGTGTAAAGGGAGGTTCACTTAAGCCCGGCAGCCCTGCAGATATAACCATAGTTGACTCCGGGCGCAGTTTCACCGTTAATCCGGATACCTGGTATTCGAAATCCCGTAACACTCCCTTTGCCGGCCGGCAGCTAAAGGGTGCACCTGTTTATACTATTCTTGGCGGCAGGATAGTTATGAAAGAAGGTGTTGTAGCTGACAGGGAATAAGGTGGCGCATGAAAAACCTGAGGAATTTATGCTAATTGAAAAAAAGGTTCCCCTTACCGGTTATTGCCGCCTTACTTTCAGAGCTCCGCGTATAGCGGAGATGGCTGAACCGGGTCAGTTTGTGATGGTTTATATGCCACCGGAACATAAATACATGCTGCCCCGGCCTTTTAGTGTTCACCTGGCCGATCGGAATAATGGGACTGTTACACTGTTATTTGAGGTTAAAGGTACCGGTACGGGCTTGATGGCCGAAGCTTTAGAGGGTTCAACCTGGAAAATTGCCGGCCCCCTGGGCAGGGGGTTCATGGCCCTGCCACCTAACGCCCTGCTGGTGGCCGGGGGAATCGGCATAGCCCCGCTGGCCTTCCTGGCGGCTTCCACAGAATTGCCGCGTACTTTGCTGTTTGGGGGGCGCACAGCTGAACAACTGGCCTGCCTGGCGGGGGATCTGGCTCTGCCCAACCTGTCTATAGTTGAAGTAACCGAAGACGGCAGCAGGGGGCAAAAAGGCCTGGTGACGAATTATCTTCCTGATCTGCTTCCCTCTGCAAAGGCCCTTTTCGCCTGTGGCCCGAGCTCGATGTTAACCATAATTAAAGAGCTATGCCTGCAGGAAAAAGTTCAGGCCTGGTTTTCTTTGGAAGAGCGAATGGCCTGCGGCATTGGGGCCTGTGTCGGCTGTGCCGTTCAGACCAGCGAAGGCTATAAACGGGTCTGTTTTGATGGCCCGGTGTTTGCGGCGGAGGAGGTGCTTTTTAATGAACAGGGTTGACCCGGATTTAAGAGTTAACCTGGCCGGAATCGAACTTTCAACCCCGGTCCTGGCTGCTTCCGGTCCATTCGGGTACGGGCATGAATACCTGGAGCGAATCGACAGCTCGGCCCTGGGCGCTGTTATTGTCAAGGGCATTTCCACAGAACCCTGGGCAGGCAATCCACCGCCCCGCCTTGCTGAAACCCCAGCCGGCCTGCTCAATTCAATCGGCCTGCAAAATCCCGGCTTGCAGGCATTTCTCGCTGAAGATTTGCCACGGCTAAAAAACTATAGTCCAAAACTGATCGTAAATGTTGTGGGAAAAACCGTTGAAGAATATGCAAAGGTGGCAGCAGCCCTGAAGCAGTCAGAAGGGGTGGACGGCTTGGAACTAAACATTTCCTGCCCCAACCTGAAAGCAGGTGGGATGGCTTTCGGTACCTGTCCTGAAGCAACCTTTGAGGTGGTCAGTTTAGTGCGAAAAGTGACCGACCTGCCTTTATTGATCAAACTTTCGCCTAATGTTACCGATATAACCGTGATTGCCCGTGCGGCGGAGGAAGCCGGTGCCGACGGTCTTTCCCTGGTTAACACCCTTTCCGGAATGGCAATCGACATTGAAAGCAAAAAGCCGCTGCTCGGCAATACATTCGGGGGTTTATCGGGTCCGGCAATTATGCCTGTTGCCCTAAAAATGGTCTGGCAGGCAGCAGGTGCTGTCAATATACCACTGCTAGGCATGGGCGGTATAACTTCTGCCGAGGATGCAATTCAGTTCATGCTCGCCGGTGCCAGCGCTGTTGCTTTAGGCACCGGTTTATTCTATGACCCAGAGCTTCCACAGCAAGTTCAAGAAGGATTGGTCCACTATATGTCTGCGCATAAGCTTACTAATATCGGGCAGCTGGTGGGGTTAGCTCGGAGATAAGAAGGAGGCAGATAAAAGAGATGACGGTTAAGCCCGAACAACTAATCGTGGCTTTGGATGTGCCTGAAATGGTCAAGGCTGTTGAATTGGTCAGTCAACTGGCCCCCCTGGGGGTTAGCTTTAAGATCGGGCTGGAGCTTTTTATGAATGCAGGCCCGACTTTTGTTCAAAATCTGGCAAAGGAGCATAAGGTTTTTCTTGATCTGAAATTCCATGATATTCCCAATACCGTGGCGGCAGCGGTAGAATCCGCTGCATCCCTGGGAGTATGGATGTTAAATATCCACGCGTCAGGCGGCCGGGAAATGATGCTGGCTGCAAAACAAGCCCTGGAAAGCTTTGACAAAAAGCCGTACCTGCTTGCCGTTACCGTGTTGACCAGTTTAGATGATCAGCAGGTAGAGGAGACAGGCAGCCGGGTCAAGGTATCCCAAAAAGTGCCGCTGCTGGCCAGGCTGGCGGTAGAATGCGGCCTGGACGGTGTGGTCTGTTCTCCCCGGGAAATCATTGCTGTGAAAGAAGCGGTGGGGCAGCCAATTATAACTGTTACCCCGGGAGTCCGACCGGCAGGAAGAGATCAGAATGATCAGGCCCGTACAGGAACGCCGGCCGAGGTAATTAATGCCGGTGGTGATTTCCTGGTAGTGGGCAGACCAATTATTGCCTCTAACGATCCTGCCGGGGCGGCCCGGGAAATTCTTTTAGAGATGGGGTGATCCAGTAATGAATGAAAAAAAGATAGAGCAGCTTTTGATAGCTACGGGAGTGATCATGGACGGACACTTCCTGCTTACATCTGGCCTGCACAGCAGCCGCTTTATGCAGTGTTCACAGCTGCTGCAATATCCTGAGCAGACGGAGAAAACTGCCCGGATGCTGGCAGAACCTTACCAGGAACAGGATGTAGATGTTGTAATCGGTCCGGCCATGGGCGGGGTGATCCTTGCCTATGAAACAGCCCGGGTCCTGGGAGCCAGGGCGTTATATGCCGAGCCGGCAGAAGGAAAAATGGTTTTAAGGCGCGGCTTCAAGATCAAAACTGACGAAAAGGTACTGGTAGTTGAAGATGCTGTTACCACGGGAGGCTCGGTCCGCAAGGTCCTCGAACTGCTTGAAAGTATTGGTGTAACAGCCGCCGGTGTGGCAGTGATGGTAGACCGCTCGGCCGGCCGGGTTGATTTCGGTTTGCCGACGCATTCCCTTCTGCAGCTGGAGGTTCAATCATTTAGCCCGGAAGATTGTCCGTTCTGCCAGGAAGGAATCCCCTTGCAGCAGCCAAAATCTCAGGTGCCGCTGGATTGAGTCAGAGTCAGGGGGAGGAGTCAGGGGGACGGGGGTTTGTCTCACGCGCTTATTTTATGGTGGCTTTGATGCCCGTCATTGCGATGAGACAAACCCCCGTCCCCCTGTCTCGCTGGATTAAATGCCGGACAGGGTTTATACTATTCTAAAGCGACCAGCATGGAAGGCAGGTATCAAACAATAAGATGCAGGGACAAATATACAAACGCCTGAGTAAAGAACTGAGTATCCCTGAAGATAAAGTTGTCCAGACAGCACAGCTCCTTGATGAAGGCAACACCGTTCCCTTTGTTGCCCGTTACCGCAAAGAAATGACCGGTGGATTAAGCGACGAGGATGTTCGTTTGCTGCAGGAGAAATTGGGCCAGTATCGCAACCTGGAACAGCGCAGGGAGGAAGTAATCCGCCTGATCGATGTTCAGGAAGCTTTAACTCCCGAACTGCAAAAGCAGCTAAAGAAAGCAGCAACGGTAACCGAGCTTGACGACCTTTACCGGCCTTTTCGGCCCAAAAAGCGGACCAGGGCTTCGGTGGCCCGTGAAAAAGGCCTTGAACCACTTGCTCTGTCTATCCTCGATGGTTCAGTAGATCCTGAAACAGATGCCGGGCAGTACCTGGATCCTGAAAAAGAACTGGTTGATAGCAAGACAGTGTTGCAGGGGGCATCCGATATTATTGCCGAAATCATTTCAGACGATGCCGCCGTCAGGAAAAGCCTGCGCCAACTTTGCCACAGGATTGCTGCCGTAGAAGTGGCCAAGAAAAAGGACCAGGAGGTTAACACATATAACGACTACGACGGCTACAGCGAGCCGCTGGCCAAAATAAAGCCTCACCGCGTCCTGGCCATTAACCGCGGGGTCAAGGAAAAAGTACTTGACTATAAAGTGGTAATCCCTGAAGAAAAAGTGCTGCCGGTAATCAAGGCAAAATATATCACAGGCAAAATCAATGAAGCTTGCAGCGAATATATCAGTGCTGCTGCCCAGGATAGCTTTCGCCGTTTGATTCACCCTTCCCTGGAAAAGGAAGTCTGGCTTAACCTGCTTGAAAAAGCGGTCGAGGGAGCGATGGTGGTTTTCAAGGAAAACCTGAAAAAAAGACTGCTTGTCCCCCCGTCCCGTCAGCGCCGCGTTTTGGGATGGGACCCCGGCTTTCGCACCGGCTGCAAGCTGGCTGCCGTATCTGAAACGGGAGAACTGCTGGACACTTCGTCTGTTTTCCCCACCGCACCTCGTAATGATGAAAAAGGCGCAGCGGCAAAAGTCCTCAAGCTGCTGGAAGAATATAATCTTGATTGCGTTGCAATCGGCAACGGGACCGCTTCACGGGAAAGCGAACTTTTCGTAGCAAAACTGATCAAAGAGCAAAAGCTGGAAGTGGAATACACCATTGTTAATGAAGCAGGAGCTTCCGTCTATTCTGCTTCTAAAGCTGCCCAGAAAGAGTTTCCCGAACTCGATGTTGCCGAGCGCAGTGCCGTATCAATCGCCCGCCGCCTACAGGATCCCCTGGCTGAGCTGGTCAAGATTGACCCGAAAGCGATTGGTGTTGGTCAGTATCAACATGACATGCCTGCTAAGGGACTCGATCTGGCTTTACAAGGTACAGTGGAGGGCTGTGTTAATAGTGTAGGGGTCGATTTAAACAGTGCCTCAGCCGCCCTGCTGGCCTACGTAGCCGGAATCAACAGCACCGTGGCGGGGCGGATAGTTGATTATCGAAACAGTAATGGATCAATTGGAGCGCGTAGTGAACTACTGGAAGTTAGCGGCCTGGGNCCAAAAGTTTTCAAACAATGTGCCGGGTTCCTGCGTCTGCCCTACAGCGATAACTACCTGGAAAGAAGTGCCGTGCACCCGGAATCTTACGAACTGGCCGGGCAGATCATGATAGAGCTGGAGCTTGAGCCGGAAAACCTGGGGCGCGATGAATTCGTCCCTGCTCTAAGCGATGGCGAGATTAAGTCCCTGGCTGAAAAACTGCAGGCCGGAGAACCAACTGTCAGGGATATTTTAGAAGAATATCGCAAGCCCGGGCGCGACCCCCGTGAAGATCTTCCGAAACCGGTATTTACCCAGTCGGTAACCGAGCTTGATGACCTAAAAACGGGGATGACCCTGATGGGAATTGTTCGCAACATCGTTGATTTTGGTGCTTTTGTTGATATCGGGGTACACCATGACGGCCTGGTGCATATTTCCGAGATAGCAGATCGCTATATCAAGCATCCCCTGGAAGTGCTGCAGATTGAATCGGTAGTGCAGGTGAAAATCCTCTCCATCGATCGCGATCGCAACCGTATCGCCCTTTCCATCAAGCAGGCTAAACAGGCAGAAAACAGCGATACTAACTAATGCAATATGTCGCAGCCATATTAAATTACGGTAATTTACTGAAGAAAGTTGCCCTCGTGATAAGTTCATCCAGGTGCAACATTTTAGACATTCGGGTATTACGCTAAAAAGAAAAAGCGCTTTTTGTAATGCTGTCCGTTTAGGGGCCGAAGCGCAAAAATCCCAAAAATTAATGGATATCCACCCAGCAGCATAACCTTTCGATCAGCGGGCATTACTTCCCAGAAGCCGCGGACAAAACTTTGCTTGGACCTTTCCAGGTTCGGCCTGGGCAGGGTGATCCTGGCCCGACCATACTCATCAACCATAATCATAGATTCGCTGCTGTTCTCCAGCCTGCTTTCCGCTTTACCTTCATAACCGACCCATATGTGAGTCAAGGAGATATTTTTTTGATATGGTATTTCCATCCCTTCAAGCAGGGATGCGAATAGCAGGTAGCGGGCTTTGCAGTCTCCGCTTTCTCTCTGCAGGGCCTCTTCAAGCGTGGGAAAATACCACGGCATATTATATACTTCCCAGTCAAACTGATAGGGAATCCTTTTATAGACAAGCTGTTCGATCTCATGGGGCGCAGCTCCTTCAAGCTCAAGGGCCAGGTCACTTAATTGTATAGGCATAACCGGCGGGTTTTTCAACCTGTAAATGCTGGAAAAAAGATGAATTGGGTTGGGATAAAGAACCAGCAGGGTCCAGGCTGCTGCTACGAACAGTAATAGTAGATGTTTTTTTATAAAGTATTTTTTATCCATTTTTTGATCCTCTTGTTGAGCCAAAGGCTGTAAGGAGCAGTAATCATGAGCATGGCTGTGTAATAAAGTGTTATTTCCCTCGAAAAAGCTATTTGACTGACAGGTGGGTCCTAAAGGCTTTTAAATCTATTATACTTTAAAAGAGTCTTTGCAGGCAATAGCTTATTTGCAAGCTTAATATACCTTAATAGCACAATAATATGTTTTAGCACTGTTGATTTGAAATTTGTTTGTATTATCTGATCTTTTTTTATAGAATGATAAAGAAGGGGGCGATTTAATGAAGGCACGCCTGGTTTCACTTGCGATAACCGGAATGCTGCTGCTGACTTTTATTTTCTGGGCAGCAGGAACTGACTTTTCAACTTTCGAGGACAATTACTTGAGGCAGATAAGTTTACTTTTAGCACCCCTGGGGTTAGTTATTATTTTTACCCAGTTTGTGCTGGCTTCCCGCATCAAGAGGATTGAGTCTGGTTTAGGCCTGGACCGGATGCTAAGGTGGCACCGTTTTTTCGGGCGGGCCGGGCTTGCCTTTATAACCGGCCACGTTGTTCTAATCGCTGCCTATCGCATTACAGCATTCGGTGAGCTCTTTCCAACTACCTTTATCTGGGTCGGCTTACTGGCGCTAATCGGCTTTATGATTACTGCCGCCCTGGCCTCGACATACAGGATCATTGGCCTGGCTTATGAAATCTGGCGCAATATCCACCTTGCAAATTACCTGCTATTTCCACTGGTCCTGATTCATGTTTTCTATCACACTGCAGATGGTTCAGCCCTTTATTACCTCTGGATCCTGCTTGCGCTTTCTTATGCCGGGATAGTAATTTACCGTCTTTACCGTATTGTCATGATCAGGATCAATCCTTACGAAGTAACAGATGTCAGGCAGGAAGCCAAGGATATCTGGACCCTGGAGTTTTCAGGCAAGAAGATTGGCTATCTGCCCGGTCAGTTTATGTTTGTTCAGCTGCTGCGCAGTGGCAAACTGTCCTCGGCTCATCCCTTTACAATATCCAACAGCCCCACCCGCGAGAACCTTTCGATCACTCCGAAGAAGCTCGGAGATTTTACACTCTCCATCAAAGATACCCGGGTAGGGGACAAGGCTTTTATCGATGCACCCTACGGGGTTTTTAGTTTTTTAAATTACCGGCACGAAGAACTGGTTTTTATTGCCGGGGGGATCGGTATAACCCCTTTTATCAGCATGTTTCGCTATATCAGGGATAAAATGCCGGAACAGAAGGTTACTCTTTTCTGGACAAACCGCAACGAAGATATGCTCTGTTTCAGGGATGAACTTGAAGAAATGGAAAGAGAGCTGCCTTCCTTTAAGGCAATACTGGTTATGAGTGACCAGCCCGACTGGGAAGGTGAAAAAGGCCATTTGAGCGGGGCGATGCTACAGGGTTACCTTGAAACCCTTGATCAAAAGGACTTTTTTGTTTGCGGCCCTCCGGATATGACCGCTGACATGATTTATGAATTAAAAGAGCTGCAGGTTCCGCCGGCCAGGATTCATAGTGAACTTTTCAGGTTATAGGCTGGCAACTAATTGAAAGGGGTTACTATTCATTGCAAACAATATTTTATAACGGTAAAGTAATGACTTCAGAATTTCATGAAAGCAAAGGACATGTAAAGCACGAAGCTGTTGCCATCAAAGACGGTTTAATTGCTGCTGGCGGCAGCAGCGAAGATATTCTGGCCATGAAGACGGGACAGACTGAATTAGTTGATTTGAAAGGGCGCAGCCTTCTGCCGGGCTTTAATGACTGTCATCTTCATTTAACCGGTCATGCCCTGACCAGGACAAAAGTTGATCTTCGTTACTGCACTTCATTAGATGAGCTGGTCGAAGCCGTTAAAGTTTTTGTCAGAGAAAATAATTTGCAAAAAGGTGAATGGGTCCTTGGCTGGGGTTGGGACCAGAGTCTATTTGCGGATAAAAAGATGCCTACCCGGCATGAGCTGGACCGGGCTGCACCGGATAACCCTGTTTCGCTGATGCGGAGCTGCTGCCATATTAATGCTGTCAACAGTATGGCTCTACAAAAGGCCGGCATTGACAGGAACCCCCGGGAAGTTGAGGGGGGCACTGTTGAAGTTGACAGCCAGGGCGTTCCTACCGGGATTCTCGAAGAAAACGCCATGAAACTGGTGACTGGGTTGCTGCCACCATTTGATAAAGAAAAGCTGAAAGAATTGATCATCATTGCCACAAAAGATTTTGCCGCGGCAGGATTAACATCAGTGCAGACAGATGACCTGGCTTTTTTAGGTGGTGACCTGGCGCCAATCCTGGTTGAAGCATACCGTGAACTGGAAANATCCGGAGAATTGCCGGTGCGTATAAACCTGCAGGCCCTGCTTCAGACAGAAAAAGAGCTGCAGGCTTTTATTGATCAAGGCTTCCGGACCGGGATGGGCAGCAACCTGTTTAAAATCGGGCCGCTCAAACTGCTGACCGACGGTTCGATCGGTGGCAGGACAGCGTTATTGTCTGCTCCCTACAGCGATAAACCGGATATTTTTGGTGTCTCCGTCTTAACTGAAGATGAGCTGCAAACCCTGGTTAAACTGGGTCACTCCAATGGGCTGCAGGTTGCCGCGCATGCCATTGGTGATGCAGCAATCGGGATGGTTCTTGATGCATACGAGGAGGCTCTAAAGAACTGCCCTGCAGAAGACCCACGCTTCCGCGTGATTCATTCCTCTATTGTCAGCGATGAACTGCTGAAGAGATATAAGGAGCAAAACGTGATTGCTGATATTCAACCTCTTTTTGTTCCGTCCGATTTTGACCTGGTCGATCGGCACCTGGGGTCCGAACGGGCTCACTGGACTTATCGCTGGAAAGATATAATTGATAGCGGTATTGCTGTTGGCTGTGGTTCGGATTGTCCCGTGGAAAGTTACGAACCCCTGCAAACTATTCATGCAGCTATAACAAGGCAGGATAAAAAAGGAAATCCGCCGGAGGGCTGGTTCCCCGGACAGCGCCTGACCCTGGACGAGGTTCTCTATATTTATACCATGGGGTCCGCTTATTGCAGTTTTGAAGAGAATATCAAGGGCAGCATTATCCCCGGTAAACTGGCAGACCTGGTAGTTTTATCAGAAGACATTTCTTCTGTAGAACCTGCCCGGATCCTTGAGCTGCAGGTTGATCTAACCATGGTCGGTGGCAAAGTAGTTTATCAAAGATAGGGAGTCGTTGCTATGTATAATATCCTGGCCATTAATCCCGGTTCTACATCAACAAAGATCGGTCTTTTTAAAGATGACCAGGCTGTTTTTAAGGAAACCCTGCGTCACAGCCTAGAGGAAATTTCTTCCGACATTCCCCGCGAGGAACAGGCTCGTTTTCGCCGGGAGGCCCTGGTTGAACTATTGCAGCTGAAAAATGTTGATCAAGCAGAACTGTCGGCCCTGGTTGTGCGTGGAGGACTGCTTAAACCGCTTTCCTCCGGAACCTACCTTGTAGATGATACTGTTTATGAGGACTTGCTGGAGGCTAAATTTGGCTGGCACGCTTCAAACCTGGGCTCAATCATCGCTCTGCCCCTGGCCCGCAAACTTGGTATCCCTGTTTATACGGTCGACCCGGTGACAGTTGATGAATTTGATACCCCGGCCCGCTATTCAGGGCTTAAGGGTGTCCCCCGGCTCAGCATGTCACATGCCCTGAACATGAAAGCGATGGCCAGGCGGGCGGCAGCAGAGGCCGGGAAAAGCTATGAGCAGCTAAACCTTGTCGTGGTTCATCTCGGCAGTGGAATATCTGTTTCCGCCCACCAGAAGGGAAGAATGATTGATGTAAACAATGCCAATGAAGAAGGGCCTTTTTCCCTGGAACGCTGCGGCACTCTGCCAGCCCTGGGCCTGGTGCGCCTTTGCTACAGCGGAGAATACAGCATGGAAGAAGCGATTAAACTTTTGACATCCCGGGGCGGAATTTATTCCTATCTCGGCACAAAGGATTTCAGCGAGGTGGAAAGGGCTGTAAAAGAAGGTGACCAAGAAGCAACCGAAGTTGCTGAAGCGATGGCTTACCAGGTAGCAAAAGAAATCGGAGCCATGTCTGCCGTGCTCGACGGGCAGGTTGATTATATTGTGCTGACCGGCGGGATGGCCCATGCAGAAAAGTTTGTGCGTATGATCGATAAGAAAGTTTCTTTTATAGCGCCCTTATCGGTAATTCCGGGGGAAGAAGAGCTTGAAGCCCTGGCTGCCGGAGCGCTGCGCGTTCTGCGCTGTGAAGCGGAAGCCCTGACTTATTAAAATATTAACAAAGCGGGAGGTTGATCAAAGGTGGCATTTGAAAACTTTTACCAGGTTATAGCGGCTGTTAAGGAACTGCCCCCCTGTAAACTCTGTGTTGCTGCCGCTGCAGAAGAATCTGTCCTTGAGGCGGTTAGAGACAGCCGCAAAGAAGGGCTGGTTGACTTTGTTTTAATCGGTAATGAAGAGCAGATCTGGCGGCAGGCAATGACCGTCAGTCTTAACCTGCAGGGTATCGAGATCATTGATATTGCCGATCCTATAGAGGCCACACACCGGGCTGTAAAGGAAGTCGCCGCCGGCAGGGCCGACATTTTGATGAAAGGTATGGTTAACAGTTCTGATTTTCTAAGGGCGGTGCTGAACCCTGAGGGCGGTATGCGCAGGGATCGTATTTTAAGTCACTTTGCCATATACGAAGTGCCCGGGTATTACCGTTTGATCTATATGACCGACGGTGGCCTGAATGTAAGCCCGAACCTTGATCAGAAAAAGGCAATTTTACTGAATGCTGTGGAATTTCTGCAATCAATCGGCATTGACAAGCCCAGGGTTGCCATTTTAACAGCAAATGAAAAAGTTGATCCGAAGATACCGGCCACTGTAGATGCCCAGGCTTTGAAAGAGATGGCCGGGGAAGCCTTTCCCGGGGCAATTGTAGACGGGCCGACCCCGCTTGATATTGCGGTTAGTTATGAATCGGCTTTGCATAAAGGGATCGAAAGTCCGATTGCCGGCAAAGCCGACATCTTAATGGTGCCGAATATTGAATCAGGTAATATTCTCGGTAAAGCGATTATTTATTTTGCCGGGGGACGGATGGGCGGCCTGGTTCTCGGGGCCAGCCGGCCGGTAATTTTAACCTCACGCAATGAACCGCCAGTGGGTAAAATGGCATCGATTGCCCTGGCCGCTTATTCCGTGGCCCGTAATAGAATATAGAAAGGAATGAAAGAGGTTAAAAGTTTTATCACTCTTGGCAGGCCAATAGATTTAAGTTATCCGACCAACCGGTTAATAGTTTTTGTTTCCCTTACACTATTTGCCTTATATTTCGCTTACCTTTTGCTTACTGCTGTTCCGGCAGCAGAAGCTTTATCAACTGCTTTTGGTGCCGGTATAGCTTTGTTTTTATGCTGGGCTATTGGACGGGAAGTAGATCCCGCTTACGAATGGTCTGCTTTTTTTGCTTTGCCACTTGTCCTTGCCGCAGCTCTTTATTATGATTCTCCCGACTTATTAAGCCTATTGTTTATCCTGCTGACTATGCGCTTCTTAAACAGGAGCCCCGGGTTGCGGGCTACAGTTTTTGACGCTTTGATGCTGGTTCTTTTGGGAATCGCGCTCTATAATAATGGTGTTTACACCGGATTGCCCCTGCTCCTGGTTTGTTTTGCCGCCGACTATATATTGGAACCGGTCATCCGCAAACTGTTTATTTTTATTTTACCTGCCTTCGCGGCTCTGGCATTTAGCGTTTACTTTTTCAATGATCATTTATCCTACAATATCAGCATTTCGATTCCTACAGGTTTGTTTATTTTTTTACTGGTTATTTTTTTAATTTATGTTATTATTGCAACAGGTAAAGATATTTTGTCCGGTGACAGCACAGAAATTCAGCCCGATATCAGGCGAATCAACCTGGCCCGCTTTTGTGTAGTCCTCTTTATTATTATTGAAGTGCTGCAAAAAGGTGAAAGCGCATTTGTGTTGTTTTACCCGGCTGCTTTTGCCATAGCCGGAGCAGGTTTGTATCATATCTTCCAAAACATTCAAATTCATTAGTTAAGGTGATTTTGTGAAAGGCCTGAAATTATTCGCATTAATAGTAATTTTTCTTGTGCTGATCTCAGTCGGCTGGGCATACCAGGGTGGACTCAGTGCAAATCGGACTATTTTTGAACAGGATTACTATGAACAAATGCTGGCTGAAACGAACCTCAGTACCAGCATCCATGAACACCTACAGGAAACAATCCTCGAAGAGATGTCTGAAGAAATGCCCGACCATATGGCCGCTGTTGTGACCAGGGTTTTATTAATGGTATTTACCGAGGAATGGTTTGAGGAACAGACGATAATAATTACTGATGACTTTGTCCGCTATGTTACCGGTGAGCAGCAGTCAATCAAGGCAGTGATTGACCTGCGGGAAGAGAAAGAGGAGTTAAGTGCCAAACTGGAGATGGCATTGACGGTCATCCCCGAACAGCTTTTGCGAATGCTTGGTTTTGATCCGGCAGAACTATATCTTTTGGCTGAGAGTTTAGTTGAACAGATGCCGCTTCCAGATCGTCTACCCGTAGAGCAATTATTGATGGAACAGGAAGCAGGCAGGGACTTGTTGAACCTGCTCAGCCTGACCAGGCAGTTTTGCAGTGTTTATCGTTACCTCACTGCTGCCGCTTTTATCCTTGGCCTGCTGCTGCTCTATTTTATAACTGGCCCGTTTGACGCTTTGAAGTGGTTTGGTGCAGCAGCCATGTTATCAGGAGCCAGCTTCTACCTGGCCCTGCAGGGATGGAATGTTATCCTACCGGGTATGCTTGAACTGGGATTGATCAGCAGTGATCTTTTAGAAACAGCTGCATTTTATAATATTTTTGAATACAGCGTACCCCTGATCGCGATCGTGCCGTTTTATTATGCCCTCTTTGGCCTTGCTGTCCTGGCTGTCGGAATTGTTTTCGGTAAGCTTTTACCCCGGTAAAATTGGCTAAGCCATGCCTTGTCCGGTTAATTCAGAAAAATAGAACTTTAACTCACAGGCACTATTCCTATTACTATTATGGTATAATCAAAAAAAACCGACCGACCGGTCGGCCGGAGGTAATTTTGCATGAGCCTGTCGAAAATGGCAGTTAAACGCCCCGTAGCCACGGGAACAATATTATTGCTGGTATTATTAATCGGCCTGGTCAGCCTTTACCAGACTCCTCTTGATTTGCTGCCCGATATTCAACCTCCTGTCCTGGCAGTAATTACAGTTTTCCCGGGTAGTTCGCCCCAGGAAACTCTCGAGCTTGTTACCAGGCCTGTTGAAGAAGGGGTTTCTGCTGTCAGCGGCCTGACCAACCTGATTTCCAGATCCCAGGAAAACACATCCCTGGTGATCATGCAGTTTGACTGGGGGATAAATGTAAAAGATATTCGCGAAGATGTAAATGTGCGCATGGATTTACTCGATCTTCCTGATGAAGTGCAGCGGCCCATGATCCTCGAATTCGATCCAACCCTGATGCCGATTATGGTCGCTTCAGCCAGCGGCACAGATGACCTGGTTGATCTAACGGAATGGCTGGAAGATACTGCTGCTCCTCGCCTGGAATCAGTATTGGGAGTAGCATCAGTTACTATCCAGGGCGGTGCTCAGCAGGATCTCTTTATCAGAACCNCTCCTGAAAAGATGGATCAGTATGAACTGTCATTCGATCAGATTGCTAATGTTTTAAGGGCCAGCCTGCTCGATCTTCCAGCCGGGATCATCGATCTTGAGGATCGCCAGGTGCGGATTCGCTTCCTGGGCCGCCAGGCAGATCAGGATATGCTGACTGACCTGGTGGTTGGTTTCCAGGTCGACCAGGAAAGACTGGAAGAAATGATTGGTGCGGAAATCAATATTGACCTGAATCAATTATTGGCCGGGGAAAACAACATTTTTGACGGTGGTTTTGCCGGCTTTGGTGACGGTGCCTTCGAGTTTCCCCGCCTTGAAGTTTACTGGGATGATTTTTTCGACTTTGATGGCGCCTATCTTTCCGGCAGCAGCTTTTATCTGCCCATTGCAGCAAACTGGCTGGAAGAAGATGAAGATATCAAAGATAGCCTGCGTCCTTTTACTTCTAGCCCCCATATTACATATGACGAAACCAGGCAGCAACTTGCTTTATCTATGGATTCGCTGGGCAGCTCGGTTTTGAATGACAATGACGCGGATTTGGAGCTAAGTGCTGCCGAGACTGTTCGCCTTAACGATATCTGGTTGATTGAGCGGGCTGTTTTAGACGCTGATCAAATCATCGTGCCGCTTGATCCTGTTGCTATGGAGCGCCTAAATATCAGTGTTGCCGAAGTGACAGCCCTGGCTGAAGAGAAACCCCTGGTTACTGGCAGTGGCAGTAATTACCTGGTCCTCAGCTTTCATGAAGACTGGGAGAATATCCGTCGGGATCCGATCATTTCAGTGCCTGATCTAGGCAGCTTTTTGGATGATTTTGATACCGATTTTAATGGCAGCCTGGAAGATGCTTCTTCCGCCCTGGAAGAGCTCCTGGTAGATTTTGCCACATCTTCCATAGTCGGTTCCATGTCACCCGGTGGTTCTCCTTTCGGTGATTTCGACTTTGATGAAGACTTTCCAATAGATACTATTACCCTGGGTATGGTTGCTGAAATTGCCCGGGATACTTATACCCCCGATTCGATTGCCCGTTTCAACCAGCAGCCCAGTATCAGTCTCAGCATTCAAAAAGAAGGCGATGCTAACACAGTGCTGGTTGCCAGCCGGGTTAGGGATGCCCTGGATCAGCTTTCTGAAGAAAGCAAAGGAGAATTTTCCCAGATAGACTTTAATATTACTCTCGACCAGGGGACAGAAATTGAAGGAGCCCTGGCTGACCTGGCTGAAGCATTGCTCGGTGGAGCGCTCCTGGCCATTATTGTGCTGATATTTTTCCTGCGCAACTGGCGTACTACCATGTTTATCGGAATAAGTATTCCGGCAGCAATTATTACTACTTTTACTTTACTTTATTTTACAAACTTGACTATTAACCTGATGACCCTGGGTGGCCTGGCCCTGGCAGCCGGTATGCTCGTCGACAACGCCATTGTGGTTAGTGAAAATATTTTCAGGCATTACCAGATGGGTAAAACCCCTGCTGATGCCGCTGTCCAGGGAGCGGAAGAGGTCGCCGGGGCGATTACAGCTTCAACCCTGACTACCATTAGCGTTTTTTTCCCGGTTGTTTTCCTAAGTGGCCTGGCCGGGCAGCTTTTCTGGGAATTTGCCCTTGTGGTTGCCTGTGCAATTCTTGCTTCGCTGGCTGTTGCTTTAACGGTTATTCCGCTTCTGGCTTCCAGATCTCTGCACAGAAGCAAGAAAGATAGAATTACAAAAAATGGAGTGACCAACCGCTTGCATATTTACCGCAGGACACTGCGAATTGCGGTCCGTCATCCCTGGTGGGTCTTGATCTTTGTTGCTATTCTTGTCGGTATTGCCGGTCTTGGTTTTACTACCCTTGGCACAGAATTATTCCCTGGCACGGAAGAATCAGCGTTTACAATCGATACCAGTCTTGCTCCCGGCACGGCTATGTCTATTACTGATCAATATGCAGCAGAGATCGAAGAAATTCTGGAAAAGCGGAAGGAAGTCGCCTCGTATACTGTGCAAATTGGCAGCGGGGGCTTCTTGGGAATGCCCGGCGGCGGTGGTAGTGCAACAAACAGGGCTGAAATCAGGGCCGAGATAGAACAGATTCATGTCGGGGAGATTGGACGGATTATTGAAGAAGTAAGGGAAGAGGTTTTAGCCCTGGATTGGGATGCCGAAGTTAATGTAAACCGTGAGTCACTGCTAGATGCCGCCGGCCTGGAGACTACTCTTGACCTGACGATCAGTGGAAGAGACTTGAATACTGTTACTGATTTAACCGAGCAGGCGGTCGGGATCCTGGAACAAAATCCTGAGTTTAGTGATATCCAGTCTTCACTGGAAGCAAGCAGACCGGAAGTGCAAATACGCCTCGATCAAAGCGAAGCACTTCAGAAAGGAGTTACCCAGGCCCAGGTAGCAGGCGCTGTGCGCCAGGCCCTGGAGGGTGTTCCCGTCAGCAGAATAGAGACTGACGTCGGTATCTTGAGCATTATTCTTGGCTATGAAAAGAGCAATATCGAGACTGTCGATGATCTGGGCAATATCGGCTTCTATACCCCGGGAGGAGAATTTATCCGCCTGGGCGATGTTGCCACCCTGACAGAAGATTTTGGCCCGCAAAGTATCCCCAGGGAGAATCAGCGGGTAGTAGGAGAAATCCAGATGCAGTACGGTGATCTTGACCTGGGAACCGCTACAGAAATGGCCCTTGAAAATCTTGAAATGCTCACCTTTCCTGAAGGTTATGAGATTAAACCATCCGGCTCATTTGACCTGATGGGCGATGTCTTAGATGAGCTGGAACTGGTGATCATGATGGCAGCACTCCTGGTCTATCTGGTCATGGCGGCCCAGTTTGAAAGCCTGCTNCATCCTTTTATTATTATCCTGAGCCTGCCTATGGCTTATGCCGGCTCTATTGCTGCCCTGATGATAACCGGCAACAATATTAGCGTGCCAGCCATGATCGGGGTTGTGGTTTTGTCAGGAATCCTTGTCAATGACGGGATTATCATGGTTGATTACATTAATCAGCAGCGCAGGATCCACGGGCTACCCCTGCAGGAAGCAATCATTGAAGGGGCAACGGCCCGCCTGCGTCCCATACTGATGACCACTATTACCACCGGTCTGGGTCTTCTGCCCCTGGCTTTGGGCCTCGGTGAGGGTGCTCAGCTTCAGGCTCCAATGGCCATTACCATTATTGGTGGTCAGGTCACTGGAACATTCCTGCTTCTTTTGGCGATGCCATCAATTTATAAAGTTGTAACCAAAGAAAAAAAAGAACCTTATGAAGAAAGTGCCCCGACGCTTCAATGGGATAACGATCTGGAGTGGGCAGGCAACAGGACCGGCAGTCTTCAAAAGCCAGGCGGCACCAGATGGTTTGATCGCCTAACTTTAGGGGCTTTAACTAAGAACCCTACTGTAATGGTGACCCTGCGCATGCTGGTAGTCTTACTTATAGCAGGTATAATTCTATACCTGCTGGGCATATCAGGTGAAAATGTTTTTAATGTTATCCAGTAATTTTTCGGATCACAGAAAAGGAGTGTTTTAATTGCCCGGAGGTGGAAACAGAAATAATGCAGGTGGGGACAAGAAGGAACAGATTTTGTTAGCAGCCGTAGAAATGTTTCTTGATAAGGATTACTACCAGGTTACTATTACCGAGATTGCTGAGCAGGCCGGGGTTGGTAAGGGAACAGTTTACGAGTATTTTCCCAGCAAAGAAGATCTTTTTAAAGAGAGTTTCTCCTATTGTGCTGACTTGTATTTACAGCTCTTTCAGCAGCACCTTTCTACTGCTGCCCCGGTTAAGCAAACCATGTCAGATTTGATTTTAGCCCATCTTGAACTGCTCAGGGAAAACCGGCAGCGCCTCTACCTGCTTTTTAACGAGCGTCCGCTTAGCCTGCAGGAAATGCAGGGTTGGGTGATCGAAAAACGGCGCAAAATACTAAAAGGCATAACCGCACTCTTACAAGAAGGAATCGAATCTGAAGAGCTGCGACCTGAACTTGATGTTGAAATGGCCGGGCGTCTTCTGCTGGCAGTAAATTTTGATGTAATCGGCGGAATGGTAGTTCTGGATGATCAGGATGTGAGCGAAGAAAAAATCGCCGGTCTGATCGATATTATCTGGAACGGAGTCGGTTCGAACAAGCATGTTTAAGTTATACAATGACTATCAAACCGACTCCCCAGGCATTGGCTAATTAAACTCTTAGCAGGCAAACGCAATTAAACATAGCTGCGCAGTTATAGTGTTTTAGGTTTAAGCAAGTGCTACTCCGATTTCCCTGCCAAAGCGGGCACATTCTTCCCTGGCTTCTTTATCGGGATTCCACAATACCTTAAGACCCTCTTCATTAATCAGCTCAATGCCCGATTCTTGCAGAGACTCATTTAGCAGCTGCACTGACTCGCCGCTCCAGCCGTAACAGCCGAAGGCAGCACCTTTTTTATCTTGTAAGCGCAGTCCCTTAAGTAGTTCCACCAGGGCGGCTACCGGGTCAAGGATTCGCTTGTTATGGGTAGGCGAACCAACAATTATACCTTTTGACTTGAATATTTCGGTAACGACATCGTTTTTATCGGCTTTACCGATATTAAAAAGCTTGACATCAATTGTGCTGTTTGCTTCCTTGATTCCCTCAGCAATAGCTTCGGCGGCATGCCTGGTCCCGCTCCACATTGTATCGTAGGCAATGGTTACCTGGTTTTCCTGGTAGGCATCGGCCCATTGCTGGTACTTTTCCACAATCTGCATCGGGTTATCCCGCCAGATTATACCGTGGCTGGGGCAGATCATATCTACAGGTACACCAAGGCCGACCACTTCTTTGATTTTTGCAGTAACCAGCTTGCTGAATGGGGTCAGGATATTGGCGTAATACTTGATTGCCTCTTCAAAAAGCTCACACTGGTCTACAAGGTCGTTATACATCAACTCGCTGGCATAGTGTTGGCCAAAGGCATCGTTGGGAAAGAGAATGTTATCACCGGTCAGGTAACAGAACATGCTGTCTGGCCAGTGCAACATTTTTGCTTCAATAAATAATAGCTCCTGCCCGCTGCCTAAATCCAGCTTGTCACCGGTTTTTACTGGCTGGAAATTCCAGTCTTCATGGTACTGCCCCTTCAGGGATTTCACTCCAGCCTTGGAGCAGTATACCGGGGTGCCCGGGATTTCACGAAGCAGTGCTTTCAGCGACCCGCTGTGATCTACTTCACCATGATTGGCTACAATGCAGTCGATTTCATTTAAATCAATTTCTTTTTTCAGGTTGGCAACAAACTCTTCGGCAAAAGGCTTCCAGACTGTATCTATCAAGACGGTTTTTTCTTTGCCTCTGACCAGGTAAGAGTTATATGAACTGCCGCGATGCGTTGAAAGCTCTTCACCGTGGAAATGGCGAAGCTCCCAATCTATTTTTCCAACCCAGGTTACATTGTCATTAATTTTAAAACTCACACTTACAGCCTCCTCGGTAAATATTTATTTATGAGCGAATCATAACCAGCATCATTTTAAAGCGTTCATTTGCTTTCAGGGCATGTGGCTCATCGGCAGGCATAATGATCATCTCGCCCTCGCTCACGGTATGCGCCTTACCGGATATAATGATTTCGGCTGTTCCGTCCAGAATTGCGGCAATGGCATCAAAGGGTGCGGTGTGTTCACTCAACCCTTGGCCTTGATCAAACGCGAAAACAGTAACTGTACCGGTATCTTTCTTCAGAATTTCTTTGCTGACCACAGCGCCCTGCTGGTATTCGGTTAGTTCCTTCATTTTAAAGGTTTCTGCTAATAAATTCTCTTTTTTCATCAGACTTCCTCCATTCCTGTAAAAGCTAAATATAACTATAGCGGTTATGTATATTTTAACATAGCCCTGCCAGTTATACAATCATTTTTTGCAGGAACTGGCCTACTTTTGTCAAATTCAGCATAGTGATAATATAATTATTATTAGGAGAGGGTAACTTTGCGAAAAAGTAAAATTATTGTTATATGCCTGATAGCTCTAGCGGTGTTAACCGTTGTCATTCTTTTTGTTGTGAGCATGGTCGGTCTGGATCGTGATGTAGCCCGGGAAGATGAGAACAGGATTGTCGTTGTTAACTTAACCGGCATGATCCAGGAAGGCCAGGTTGGTGGTTTTATGGCCGGGGGGATCAGCCCCCGGCTGGTAAGAGACAGGCTTGATCGGGTAGCTGCTGATCCTTCCATTGAGGGAGTGGTTCTAAGGGTGCAAAGTCAGGGAGGCTCAATCGCCGCATCACAGGAAATTGCCCAGATGGTCAGGGATTTTGAAAAACCGATCGTTGTTTCCATGGCTGATATGGCTGCTTCCGGAGGGTATTACATAACTGCTTACGCTCAGGGTATAGTAGCACAGCCGGGGACTATGACCGGTTCAATCGGGGTAATCAGTACAATGATGGACCTGGATGGCCTGTACGAAATGCTGGGCATTGAAGTTGAGACTATTAAATCAGGGGAACACAAGGATATGTTCAGCCGGGCTCTTACCGAAGAAGAGAGAGAAATTATGCAGGAGATCTCTGATCAGGCTTATGAACAGTTTATAAACGATATAGTCCAGGGCCGCGGTCTTTCTGTTAAAGAGGTGCGCGAACTGGCGACCGGAGAGCTTTATTTGGGCAGCCAGGCCCTGGAGCTTGGACTGGTAGACCGCCTGGGCGGGGTGGAAGAGGCGATTGATTTACTGGCTGAACTGAATGAATTTGAAAACCCAGTTCGCCACGACATGCCTCANCCATCGCTATTTGATCAAATGTTCGGTTTAGGTTACCAGGCAGTATCGCTTTTGGAGAAAGCTTTGCTTGGTCCTGAACTGATCAAACTTGATATGCTGAGGGAAGGATTCCCTCCCGACATCAGGTACCAGGTCAGGTAAAGGTTTTATAAGATGCTCGGGCTTCATGGTTGTTTAAGTATACCATGAAGCCCGGCTGTTATTGCTTAATCTAAGTTTTCTTCTATGATTATATCCCACCGATTTAAAGCTTCCTCTGATTCTGCAATTAAGCGGAAAAAGGTTTCCTCGGTTTCCAGGGTAGAAGAATTAATTCTATTAAGATCTTCTTCAAGAGTCTCAAGGTCAGGGTTTATTATCATCTCATTTAGCTCAATCAAATTATCAATCATCACATTCATTAAACTTATTGCACTTCTTTGCTTGCTGATCGACTCAACAAGATAACTGTTTGCATCCTTAACTACTTCATCACTGGTATCCAGACCTTCAGTTATAGCTATCAATTCATCCTGCTTTACGATAAATTCGTTTACCATGGCTTTAAGCTCATTAAATTCTTCAATGGTTGAATCTGTAGCTTCAGCTTCAACTAACCGACCTATTTCTTCTAGCAGTATTTCGGAATCAGCTTCCAATACTTCATAAGCCGGAATAATACCTTTTTCTTCGATTTCTTCAAGGTATGATAATACAGGGTTTGCCGAGCAGCCAGTGAGTGCAAGTAAAACTATGACTATTAATGTAAGTAGAGCTGCCATTCTTTTATGTATTACAGTAATATTCATTTAAAGTCATTCCTCTCTTATTTATTAGCAATAATTGTTTAGAACGGGAATCTCATTATTTTGCATACATATTATAACATATAATAGAATAATATGTAAATATGCTTTTGAGGTTGAAATGTATGGAATCGGTTTAAGGAACTATAGAAATCCATGTTATAATTTATTAATTGATAATGATAAAGTATAAGCATTACAAAATGATCATCAGGAGGTTATCTAATTGGATGATAAGGTATTTGATTGGCTTCTTGGAGTTATAACCAGTCCGGTTAGCACTTTAAAAGAAGTTGCCAGTAAGAAGCCAGTGTGGTGGGGTTTGCTGATTTACCTGGGCATATCCATACTTGGCAGCCTGGCCGCTATTTTCGATCCCGACTTGGTGGCTATCTATGAAGAAATGACCCGTCAGTTGACCTTCACTATTCCCTTTTTACTTCTGACGCTTGGTGGCATGCTGATTTCTGTCTTATTGCTGCTAATTTTTGTGGGTGTTCTTCATCTTTTTGGAAGTCTGTTTGGTGGAAGCGGCGGCTACTGGAACCTTTTCTCTGCCTATACTTTTGCCAGCTTTCCCGGTATAATCGGGGTGCCAATAACGGTGCTCGGAGGGCTGCTCGGGGTTGTCGGTTCCATTCTAAGCGGGCTGGTAGGTTTTGCTATTTCTATCTGGGTTATTGTCCTGCAGGTAATTGCTTTGCGTGAAAGTCACGGTCTATCAACCGGGATGGCTATCCTGGCTTATTTTATTACTATCTTCATCCTGGTTATTGTTCCGATTTTCCTGGTCATCGGATTGGTGATGGCTTTTATGTTTATTTGAACCGGGCTGTATCAAGCAAAATTGTAACTGCGCAGCTTTTTTGCAGGTAAGTGCAGTTGACTTAACCTTCGCAGCGGTCATTGTTCTCAGGCAGCAGCAGTTCATCAAGCGGTTTCAAGGCTTCGACTACCCAGTTAAAGCTGCCTTCCTTGCTTGCTTCCAGGGCTGCCGGGGCGGCTTCGGCCATTATTTCACGGACAATCTTGCGGGCTGTTTCTTCGTCGCCCTCGTGCTGGGCTTTACGTGTTTCAACCAGGGCCCGGTGAATCTTTTTCTTCAGGGCTTCCTTGTCGCTTGATCGAAAAGGCTTTTTATCTTTTTCGTTATCCACCTGTCGGGCAGTTCCCTTGTCCGGGGAAAAGCTGCCTTTCACCTCCCTGGTTCCGGAATGCTTTTCTAGACTCTGAAGAATCAATTCGTTATTGGAGTTCATAATCCTGTTTTTACGAATAGCATTTTAGTTTTATAGCGAACCATATTGTGTTTAAATGCTATAATATAAGCGATAGTTGTTTATACAGAATCTATATAGATTTACCTGTATCATATTACCTGATCATTTATAAAACAGGGGTGGAGAACAGTTAATCACGATAACGGCGATGATTTTGACCGCGAATTAAAGGAAGAATTAAACCGTAAATACGAGGGCCGGGAAGAACTTGACCGCCAGGAACTGGAAGAAAAGTTCAGGTCGCGCCGGCGCATGCTTGGTTTGGCTGCCCTGGTGCTGGCCCTGCTCTTTCTTTTTTCTGTAACCGGCCGCTGGATTGCTATATTTACCGGTCCGGCTTTTACTTTTCTACAGGAATCATGGGCGCTCTCCGATGATCCGCTGGTAGAGGATCTACGGGGAGCCGTGGTCCAGGTATTTGTGGAAAACCGCGGTGATGCATCCCGGGGTAGTATGCGGGGCAGCGGTTTCAACCTGCATGCAGATGGCCTGGTAGTGACTAACCGGCACCTGGTTGAAAGGGCGGCTTCAGTGAGGGTTTCTTTCCCCGGAGTAGGAACTTTTACGGCAGAGCAATGGACGGTTTATCCTGATGCCGACCTGGCCGTGATAAAACTGCAGGCTGAAGATCTACCTGTGGTTGAACTTTCAGGAGCCCCTGCCTATCCTGATCAGGAAGTGTTGATTATCGGCAACCCGCTGCAGTTTGCCCGCATAGCGAACCGTGGGGAAGTGGTTGGATACCGCAGTAACCCACAAAGTGATATCCCCCTGATTGTAGTTGAAGCGATGATCTACCCAGGCAGCAGCGGCAGTCCTGTCTTTAATGAGCTGGGCGAAGTGGTCGGGGTGATTTTTGCGACATTGAGAAACAGCGAGCCCTCCGAAGTGAAGGGCCTGGCCGTATCCACTGCAGAACTGCGGCGATTTTTATCAGGAATAAAGCTTGATTAATATTTTTATATCCAAAACTTCTCAAATGCTAAAGATTAATCCCTTCTAATATAAAGATGCTTTCTTTTTTTGCCGAATTAGTTGCTGCTATTGAGCTTCCTTTGGTTCGGGTTTCGGCTTGAGTTTGGTATAGCGGTTAATCAGCGGAACCAGCAGGTTCATGCCGATAATGGCAAAGGTTGTCCCTTCAGGCAGCCAGCCCCACAGGCGCATGGCGATAATAATCAAACCTACACCGAAACCGAAAATGTAACGGCCCAGCTGGGTTTTCGGGGAACTGACTGGGTCGGTGGCCATAAAGAAGGCCCCGATAATCAGGCTGCCGGAAAAGAGATGAAAGAGGACATTTTGTCCGGTTATAAGGGAAACAAGAACAACAGCGGTGATAACACTGACCGGGATGCGCCAGTTGGCAAAACGGTTATAAATCAGGTAGCCTGCACCGAGGAGGAGCAGCAGGGCTGATGTTTCGCCGAGGCTGCCCGGAATGGTACCCAGAAAAAGATCGGACAGCGGGGTAAGGGTGCCTTCACTGCGGATAATTTGCAGCGGTGTGGCAGTTGTGGTCAGGTCAACCGGGGCCAGCCAGGGACTCATTGTTCCCGGGAAGGCGTAAATTATGAAAAGCCGACCAAAGAGGGCCGGGTTGAAAAGGTTTTTTCCATAACCGCCAAATAGCTGCTTGCCTACAACAATACCAAAGACTGACCCTGCCGCTACCACGTACAGGGGCAGGGAAGGGGAAACGGTTAAAGCTAAGAGTAAGCCGGTTACAACGGCGCTTAAATCTTTTATTTTAATCGGTTTCTTAGTTAAGTACTGGTATAAAGCTTCCGAACCAACGGCTGCTGCAATGCTTACGGCGATCAATAATACTGCGTTTAAGCGGTATGAATAAATGGCAAACAGCGCTGCCGGTGCCAGGGCTATCAGCATGCCTTTCATCATTTTCATGTAAATTCCTCCCGTTTATATTTGTATATTATCATTATAGAACATAATGGTGGTAGTAATCAACTAAACCGACTGTTTTAGTAGAAAATAATTGCAGGATCGATAATCTTATTGTCGAAGTACACAGGGACGGAGGTTTTGTACTTGAATTATGACATAATAAGTTAAGTATTATACAGGGGCGTAAATGCTGAGCACACAACCCCCGCCCCCTTGTACTTAAATCACCTGTGTAAAGTTCTGTTGATAAGTTGTTATGTTGCTGTGGGTAAGCTCTTGAAAAGCATTATGTATTCAGTCTTTGCAGTGTTTATAGTTCATGTGGAAAAAGTGGATGAAGTATTTAACTACTAGATTAAAAGGGGGTCTCCTGAAATTTGCGATCACAGTAAGCTGGAAGCGCTGTTTACTAAATTTAACTTTACCGATTACCGCTGGATTAAGTCATCACAGATTGAAGTGGCCCATTGGGTCCGTTTCAAGTGCATGTTTGGCTGCAGCAGCTATGGCAAAAAAGGGTCTTGCCCGCCGCAGGTTCCTTCTGTTGAGGAATGCCGCGCTTTCTTCTCCGAATATGATGATGCCGTAGTTTTTCATTTTGCCAAAAAAGTAGAGCAGCCGGAGGATCGTGTGCCCTGGAGCAGGGAAATAGAAAAGGAATTAGTTAAACTGGAACGTGAGGTTTTCTGGGTTGGCTACCATAAGGCTTTTATGCTTTTCATGGATGAGTGCCGACTCTGTGCGAACTGCATCGGTTCACGAGAGGCCTGTGTTAACAAGGATGATTCCCGCCCCGGTCCGGAATCGCTGGCCGTAGATGTTTTTACCACTGCCCGCAGTGCCGGTTACCCGATAGAAGTGCTAAGTGACTACAAACAGGAAATGCACCGCTACGCTATCCTGATGGTTCAATAATAAGTGCGCGGGGAAGGGGGTTGTGTACTTGGTAAGTTCACAACCCCCGTCCCCGCGTACTTGATTTATTCTGCTTCAGGTGTAAAAGTTCTCGAAGCGAGTTCACGGTCCAGCATTAAGATGCCGTGACCTTTCTCGCCGACCCGCTTAACCTGGCTTAACAGTTTGCCCATGCTTGCTTCTTCTTCAACCTGTTCGTCGACAAACCACTGCAGGAAGCTGATGCTTGGATAGTGTTTTTCCTCCTGGGCAACATTCATTAACTCGTTGATCAGGCTGCTGACCAGTTTTTCGTGTTCCAGGGCCAGCTCGAATATTTCCTCTGTTGAATTAAAGTCACGTTTTGGATTCTTGAATCCGCTGATAATTGCCTCGTTACCCTGGTCGTTGATAAACTCAAAAAACTTCATGGCGTGAAACCGTTCTTCTTCAGCCTGCACCAGGAAGAAGTTGGCAAAACCGTCCAGGTCTTCTTTCTTGAAGTATGCGGCCATGGCCAGATAGTAATGGGCGGAGAAATATTCATGGGTAATTTGTTCGTTTAACTTTCCTAACAATTTTTCTGATAACATTTTCATTCTCCTTTCAGGGTTTTTCATTTCTCTTCTCTTCAAGCAGTTCGAAAGTTGTATTTATGTGATTATAAACTTCAACCATCTACACTTTTATTATATTACAATCTAATGATATTATCAATGCAAACATTTCATTCTACAGCAACTCTACAGTAAACCCGAACCCACGGTTATATAAGGGAGTTATCATGCTGCAGGGGTAAGAGCGCCCGGTATTAAAGGTTCATCTTCTACCAGGCAAAAGTAGTCGCTTTTTACTGGCTAGACAGTCAATTGCGTCTTTTTTTCAAAAGGTTAAATTTATAAACTTGTGGCAGGATTCACTAATGCAAAAAGAGAATTAGGTCAGGTCTGTTTATGTCCAATAAAAGGGAGCAGAGATGAATCGGGCTGCTGTAGCTGAAAAGTTAAATTTTATCGGAGCAAAACAAGAATAAGCCGTAAAGGAGTGATACCATGCAAGAACAATTAAACTCTGTATTTGCTTCATACCAGGGAGAGAAGAACGAGTTGATCCCCGTTCTGCAGGATGTCCAGGAAGAACTTGGCTACCTGCCTGAAGAAGCAATGTGCGAAGTTGCGCGTTTTGTGCGGCTGCCTGAAGCAAAAGTGTTCGGAGTAGCCACATTTTATGCCCGCTTCCATCTCGAACCAAGAGGTGAACATATTATCCGCCTCTGCTGCGGCACGGCCTGTCATGTCCGTGGGGCAACAAAGATTGCCGATAAGTTAAAAACTATGCTCGATGTTGACGTAGGTGAAACCACAGAAAACATGAAATTCACTTACGAGGAAGTGGCTTGTATCGGTGCCTGCGGCCTGGCGCCGGTTATGACCATTGATGACAAGACCTTCGGCAAGCTCGATCCCGACAAAACAGAAAAGACAATTAAAAAGTTCGATGAAGACAGTGCGGAAGGAGGGGAAGCTTAAGTGGAAAAGTTTATCGATCACTGCTGCGAAAAATGTTTTAACAGCGAAGAAAAAAGATGCGATGTTTTCGTAGAGTGCTGTCTTGAAGGGCCGCTCTGCCATGAGAGCGAGCCCTGTAAGAAGGCCCGCGAGGCGATTGTTGAAAAATATTCACATAGCTCAGCTTTCCGGGAACATTAGTAATTCAAATATATATTATCTTTTGACAAGAAATACCCTTTGAAAGGAGAGAAGTCCAACGTGTATGAGAGACATATACTAATTTGTGCCGGAACGGGCTGTATTTCGTCGGGCGCCGATAAAGTCGAAGAAGCGCTGATCGAGTCTTTGAAAGAGCACAACCTGGAAGATAAAGTGCGTATCATCATGTCGGGTTGTCACGGTTTCTGTGAGAAAGGTCCCCTCTTTATTGTTTTTCCCGAAGATATATTTTACTGCGGGGTGCAGGCTGAAGATGTTCCGGAAATTGTTGAAGAATACCTGGTTAAAGGCAACCTGGTTGAGCGTCTTCTTTATAAAGATCCTGTAACCGGGGAACAGGTAATCAACCATGACAAGATTATGTTTTACAGCAAGCAGAAGCGTCTTGCCCTTCGCAACTGTGGAGTTATTGACCCCGAAAATATTGATGAATATATTATCCGCGGTGGTTACCGCGGGCTGAAGAAAGCCCTGCAGATGAGTCCTGAAGAAGTTGTTAACGAGGTGAAAGCTTCCGGTCTGCGCGGACGCGGTGGAGCAGGTTTTCCCGCCGGGGCGAAGTGGCAGTTTGGTTTAAGCAGCCCGGGTGATCAGAAATATATTGTCTGTAACGCTGACGAAGGAGACCCTGGTGCTTTCATGGATCGCAGTACACTGGAAGGGGATCCGCATGCCGTGCTAGAAGGCATGCTTATAGCAGGAAAGGCCATTGGTGCTGATGAAGGCTACATCTACGTTCGTTCAGAATACCCCCTGGCCATCAAACGCCTGTGCACTGCCATCAGGCAGGCTGAAGAGTATGGCATGCTCGGCAATAATATTTTAGACAGTGGTTTTAACTTCAAGGTAAAAATAAAGGAGGGCGCCGGTGCTTTTGTCTGCGGCGAAGAAACAGCACTCCTGGCATCGATTGAAGGTAAGCGCGGGGTGCCCCGTCACCGTCCGCCATTCCCAGCTGTAAAAGGTCTCTGGGAAAAACCAACCATTATCAATAATGTTGAAACCCTGGCCAATGTGCCCCTGATTCTGCGCCGCGGCGCTGAAGATTTTGCTTCCGTTGGCACCGAGGGCAGCAAGGGGACCAAGGTTTTTGCCCTGACCGGAAAGGTGAATAATACCGGTTTGGTGGAAGTGCCGATGGGTATAAGCATTCGCGAAGTTGTTTTCGACATCGGCGGCGGAATACGCTTTGGCAAGAAGTTCAAAGCAGCCCAGATCGGCGGCCCCTCGGGCGGTTGTATCCCCGAGGAGCACCTTGACCTGCCAATCGACTTCGACTCGCTGACTGCAGCGGGAGCTATGATGGGCTCCGGNGGCCTGGTTGTGGTTGATGAAGATACCTGCATGGTCGACATGGCCCGCTATTTCTTAAGTTTTACCAAGAAAGAGTCCTGCGGCCAGTGTATCCCCTGTCGTCTGGGAACCGATCAGATGTATGATATTCTCGAGGCAATCACCGAGGGCAAAGGTAAACCGGGAGATGTGGCCCTGCTCGAAGAGTTGGCCAGTGCAGTGAAACAAGGATCAATGTGCGGACTAGGCCAGACAGCGCCTAACCCGGTGCTAACTACCTTGCGCTACTTCCGCGATGAATATGAAGCCCACGTTAAGGAAAAACGCTGCCCGGCCCTGGTCTGCAAGGCGTTGCTGCAGTACAGCATTGATGAAGAAAAATGTATCGGCTGTCAGCGCTGTATCAAGGCCTGCCCGGTCGATGCTATCACAGGCGAGAAGAAGCAACCTCATGAATTAGACCAGGAACTTTGTACCCAGTGCGGGGCCTGTTTCGATGCCTGCCCGAAGAAAGTTGGAGCCGTACAGGTTCTCTCTGAAGGACTGCCTGAAGTCGAAGAGGCAGAAGAATGCGAGGAGGGTTGCAAATGTCACAACTAATTACCCTAACCATAGATGGCCGCGAAGTGCAGGCTGTGCCGGGAACCTCGATTCTGCGGGCAGCCCTGGCCAACGATCTCTATATTCCCCACCTCTGTGACCACGAGGATCTGACTTCCGTCGGGATCTGCCGGGTTTGCCTGGTTGAAATCGAAGGACGTCGGCCTACTGTTTCCTGCATGACCCCGGTGGAAGAAGGAATGGTGGTCCACACTTCCAGTGAAGAGCTTGATCAGATTCGCAAAGTTAACCTGGAGCTGCTGGTCCTGCACCACGATTATGACTGCCAGAACTGTGCCAAGAACAGCAAGTGCCAGCTGCAGGAACTGACCCGCTATATCGGCATCGATGAAGATAGGATCAATGCCATGCGCCAGCCCGAGCTGGATATACCGCTTGACGATTCCAACGTCTACTACCTGCGTGACCTGAACAAGTGCGTGCTCTGCGGAATTTGCGTGCGCACCTGTGAAGAGATCCAGGGTGATGAATGTATTGATTTTACCTTCCGCGGGATTGAAACAAAGATCGGCGTGCTCGGTGATAAACCGATTGCCGAGTCGACCTGCGTTACCTGCGGCGAATGCGTTTCCCGCTGCCCCGTCGGGGCATTGATTCCCCGCCATGCCGTGGAACCGACATATGAAGTCGATTCGATTTGCCCATTCTGCGGATGCGGCTGCGGCGTAACAGTCGGGGCCCGGGGCGGCAAAGTGGTTTCTTCACATTCCGTGCCCGACAGCCCGGCTTCCAGCGGCAGTCTCTGTGTCAAGGGTCGCTTTGGTTTCGGTTTTGTCAACTCACCGAACCGCCTGACCACCCCGCTGATCCGCAAGGACGGCGAGCTGGTCGAGGCCAGCTGGGAAGAAGCTATATCGCTCATAGCCGACAAATTTGGCCAGTATAAAGGTGACCAGTTTGCCACCATTGCTTCGGCCAAGTGCACCGTAGAAGATAACTATGCTATCCAGAAATTTACCCGCGCGGTGATGGACACGAATAACATCGATCATTGCGCCCGTCTCTGACATGCTCCCACCGTGGCCGGTCTGGCCACAACACTGGGCAGCGGAGCGATGACCAACTCTATCGCTGAAATCGGAGATGCAGCCTGTATTATGGCAATCGGGACGAGCACCACCGAGGCACACCCGATCATCGGTTACCAGGTAAAAAGAGCAGTGCGGCAGGGTAGTAAGCTGATTGTGGCCAACCCGCAGGAAGTGCCCCTGGTCCACTTTGCCGATATCTTCCTGCAGATTAAACCGGGCAGCGACGTAGCCCTGCTTATGGGCATGGCCCGGGCCATTATCGAGGAAGGCCTGCATGATGAGAAATATATCGAGGAGCGCTGCGAGAACTTTGACCAGTTCAAGCAGTCCCTTGAGGAATATACCCCTGAACATGTCAGCGACATAACCGGCATCCCCTGGGAAAAGATCGTGGAAGCGGCACGTATGTATGCTGAAAATGATCCCGCCTCGATCCTCTACTGCATGGGTATTACCCAGCACTCGCACGGCACTGATAACGTGCTGGCCATCAGCAACCTGGCCTTAATTACCGGTAACCTGGGCAAACCTTCCGGTGGGGTTAACCCCCTGCGCGGTCAGAACAATGTCCAGGGCGCCTGTGACATGGGTTCGCTGCCGAACGTCTTTACCGGTTACCAGAAGGTGACAGATGAGGCAGCCCGCCAGAAGTTCGAAAAGGCCTGGGGGACATCATTAAGCGGTGAGCCGGGCCTGACCCACACCGAGATCTTTGATGCCGCCTATAAAGGTGATATCAAGGCCCTCTACCTGGTCGGTGAAAACCCGGTCCTGACCGAGGCTAATGCCGCCCATTCCATCGAGGCGATGGACAAGCTGGAATTCTTCGTGGTCCAGGACATCTTCCTGAACGAAACGGCCGAGAAAGCAGACGTAGTTCTGCCGGCAGCCAGCTTTGCCGAGAAAAACGGCACCTTTGTTAATACCGAGCGCCGCGTCCAGCGTGTACGTAAGGTAATTGATCCCGTGGGCGAAGCAAGGCCTGACTGGCTGATAGTCAGTTCCATTGCCAACGAGATGGGAGCCGAAGGTTTTGCCTATAACAGTGCCGAGGAGGTCTTTAATGAAATGACAGCCCTCACACCCAGTTATGCCGGCATTACCTACGACCGGATTGAAGAAGAAGGGATCCAGTGGCCCTGCCCGGCAGAGGATCACCCCGGAACCCCGATTTTGCATACCGAGAAATTCAACACACCATCGGGTAAAGGTAAATTGATGCCGCTTACCTACCGCCCCTCGGAAGATAGCTGTGATATTGACTTCCCGCTTACCCTGACTACCGAGCGCAGTCTCTACCAGTTCCACAGCACCATGACCCGTCATTCAGACGGCTTAGATGAACTGAGCGGTGGCGAGCAGATCAGGATTAACCCAGTTGATGCCGAAAATCTGGGCCTTGAAGACGGCGACCTGGTTAAAGTTAAATCGCGACGCGGCGAGCTGAAAGTAAAAGTAGAAGTTACCCGGCGCAGCCAGCCCGGCGTAGCTTCGCTCAGCTTTCACTATGCCGAATGTCCGACCAACCTGCTGACCAGTTCAGCTCTCGATCCGGTGGCGAAAACCCCTGAAACCAAGGCCTGCGCCATCCGCATCGACAAAGCCTGATAAGTAGATAAGGTGTCAGAGATAAAATCAACTTATTTACCCTGGCAACATCTGGCAACACCAGGTTAGCAAAAAAATAATAAAGGCCCGGCCGGATTAAACCCCGCCGGGCCTTTTCTAAAGTGAAAAAGGTGTCAGAGTTAATTTTCACTTTTTGCCATTAAATCTCTCGCTGTTCCACTTTGATGCCCCTTATCTCCAGTTCTTTCAGGAAATCCTTACTGTCAACAGCATTATCTGCTTCCGGGCCGAAAACCCCGAAACGGTTAATCTTATTTCCTGCCATCATCATAACCCCGATGCTAAGGGGCAGACCGGTCAGGCGGCGCATTTTATCAGTTACGGCATAAGATAAATTGACATTTTCGCCGTGGCGCTTGCCTTTAATATCAACCCTGATTGCTGAGGCATTGCGGCTTTTTTTCTTCGGCAAGATCGGCAGGGCTGTTTTTAAAATATGTCCNAGAAGCTGTTTGGTGAATTTGACCTGGGTTAAACCAAGGGCTGAAACAAACTTTGAAAGGTAGTTTAAGTAGTTTTCAGCCAGTCCCCCTTTCAGGGTCACTTCCTTAACACCCTTAAAGTAACGGGGAATGGTAACAGGTTCCGGGTGACCAAGGTGGAAAGTGCTGACTGTATCCATGGGAGGTGGGAATTCAACAAGTTCTTTACCCGATCCAGCTTTGATGTTTATAAAGCGACCGTCCTGAAATGATGTCACCTTTCCGGTGAAAATATGCATAGTATGCAAAATGACTGCCAGGCCTTCCGAATCGGCTGCGCTGGCCGACCAGTAAATATTTATAGCCTCTACTTCTTCAAGTTCTTCATAACCTTTACGGGCCAGTAGGTTGCTTAAGCCCGGTGTCCAGCCCATCCCGGACAGGATGCGCCGCCCCTTCTGCCGTGCTTCTTCATCCAGGGCCAGGGCTGCCTCGGCGGCATCGTGATCGTCGCAGATACTGACGTAATCGACTCCGGCTTCAATCGCCGCTTCAATGATTGGCCGCTCAAAGCGGTAAAAAGGTCCCAGTGCTCCCGCTACAGCAGAGCTGCCATGCATGACCCTGACCAGGTCATCGTGTGAAGTAGCATCAATCTCACTTACCCTGACCTTATT
>SL_3KL_010_SEDDRAFT_10000374_pt1 | contig 35871 bp, 28 predicted proteins | sample SodLakKL_010_SED_2_FD_10381 | JGI IMG/M metagenome (IMG submission 10381) | reverse complement strand
GAGCCCCTCGGAACTCCCCCGGAGCCACCGCTCCCCGGTCCCGGCCCCGGGGCGTCGGCGGGGCGGCGTCCGGCCCAACCGGCGCCACCCCCGATCCACCCACACCTCCATGGGGCCCCGCAGGGTCACGAGCCCCAGGGTCCCGGCGAAGGAGAGTTGGAACCCCACCGAGCGAAGGGCCCCTGGGTCCACCACCAGGAGCCCCAGGAAGGCGGTGGAGAGCGTCCCCACCGAGAAGGCGGGACGCCCCCGGATCCGCGCCAGGGCCAGGAGGGAGAGGAGGACCGACGCCCGGAGCGCGGCGTCCGGAGCCCCGATGGAGAGCACATACCCCCAGGCCCCCAGGGCAGCGAAGAGGGCCGAACGCCGGGGGTGGAGTCCGGCCAAGCGGAGGAACGCCAGGAGGAGCCCCGCCACCACGCCCACGTGAAACCCGGAGATGGCCAGGAGATGCGCCGTTCCCGACAGCCCGAAGGCGGCCCGGAGATCTGGGTCCAGGTGTTCCCGCCGGGCCATGACCAGGGCCTCTACCATGGGGGCGCGCTGGGGCCAGAGGACCCCTACCCGGTCCAGGATCCGCCCCCTGAGGGCCAGGGCCCATTCCCGGGGCCCCGACTCCAGCACAGGGTGGGGAGGGGGCTCCCCCCCCAGCACCCCGGCGCCCCCCGGCGGCGGTGGCCCTCCCGGGTTCGCCGGGGAGGCCCGCACTGAACTCCCTCCGGGATGGAGCCGGAGCCGCCCGGCCCACTCGCCACGTCCCGCCTCAGGGAAGCCCCTTCCCTCCCACCGAGCGGGGAGATGGATCCGGGCACCGGTGGGCGGAACGGGGTGATCCCCCGGCCAGATGGCCCGGACCGTGCCCGTGCATCCCCCCGGGAGTCCGGCCTCCACGTGGAAAGGAACCCCACGGGCCGGTGCGGGCCGTCCCAGGAAGCGTCCGGTGACCTCCACCTCGGCGGAGGTGGGAAGATGGAGACGACAGTCCCGGGCCGCCCCTCGCATCGCCGACTCCCCTGCCACCACACCGGCCATCACTCCCAGGAGGAGGAGAAGCGCCGGGGGGAGGGGCGGGACACGATCTGGAAGACGGCCCAGGAGTCGATCCAGGGACCTGTCGGGGGAGGTGCCTGGGAACATCATCCCGGCGGAGATCCCAGGGGACCTCGGCGGTCTCACCGGAGCTCTCGCCAGACCCCTTACCAGGGTCGGGGGGCGCCACCATAGCGCCAGGGGCAGGGCCAGGAGGAGAAGGAGGAGGGCCGGTTCCGAGGGGACTCCGGCCTGGGGGAGGGATGCGCCGGCCCCATAGGCCAGCGCCACCCGGGTCACCGGGGGAAGGCGGGCGATCAGCGCCGCCTCCCCTCCGGATCTGCGCGGTGCGCAGGTGGGGGAAGCATGGGGTCAGATCACGGGTTTCTCAGCGGTGGGGCCTCCGGCCGTCTCCTCGGTATCGTCCTCCGGCTCCAGTCGGAAGAGATCCCGCTGGTATCGGTCGATCCGCTCCTGCTCCTCCCGGCCCTCCTCCGCAAGACGATCCCGAAGGAAGCGGCGCACCCTCAGGTCGGCATGGACGTTGGCCAGGAGCATCACCAGCATCCCCATGAGGACCCCGCCGAAGGCCACATACACCAGGGGCACCCGGTAGAAGATCCAGAGTCCCAGGTCCAGGGTCACCCGCTCGGTGCCGTTCCAGCGGGTGAAGAGCATGACCAGCACCAGGATGAGGGTCACACCCACGATCCCGGCGCCCCGGATCACGCCGACCCCGCCAGCGCCGCCGAAACCACGCACCGCCCCCGGAAGGTCGCTCCGGTGGTTCCGGTGAGTTCCACCCGCCGGAGCTCGCCGGGCCGCCAGCCCCCTTCCCCAGCCTCGGCGTCGGGAAAGGCAACCACCTTGTTCCGCCGGGTCCTGCCCAGGAGATGGTCCGGATCCCGGGCCTCCTTCTCCACCAGTACCTCCTCCACCCGTCCCACCTCCGACGCATTGATCTCGCCCTGGATCCCTCGGGCCACCTCAATGAGCTCCTCCAGCCGGGCCTGGGCCTCGGCGTCGGGGATGGACTCCTCGGGGGGAAAGCGCGTGGCCGGGGTCCCCTCCCGGGGAGAGAATCGGTAGGTGTAGGCCTCGTCGAAGCGGACCGTGCGCATGAGCTCCAGGGTGTCCCGGAACTCGGCCTCCGTCTCGCCCGGGAAGGCGACGATGATATCCGTGGAGAGAGCGATGTCGGGAATTCCCTCCCGAACCATTTCCACCTTCTCCAGGAAGCTCTCCACGGTGTAGCGCCGGACCATCCTCTTGAGCATGCGGTCATTGCCGGACTGGGCCGGGAGGTGGAGGTGTTCACACACCGCAGGCTCGGTGGCCATGACCTCCACCAGCTCGGGGGTCACGTCGTTGGGGTGGGGGGAGGTGAAGCGAACCCTCTGGATCCCGTCCACCCGGGCCACCTCCTGCAGGAGGCGCGGGAAGGCGGCGTCATCATGGACCCAGGAATTCACCGTCTGCCCCAGGAGGGTCACCTCGGTGATCCCCCCCTCGGCCAGCCCCCGGACCTCGTCCAGGACCTCGGTCAGGGCGCGATTCTTCTCCGGGCCACGGACGTAGGGAACGATGCAGTAGGTGCAGCGGTGGTCGCATCCCCGCTGGATGGGGATCCACGCCGAGGCCCGAGAGCTTCGGCGCTGCTCGAGCCCCTCATAGTTCTCCCGGGGGTCCAGTTCCAATACCGCCAGCTGGATCCGTCCCTTCCCTCCCCGAAGGGCATTCCGGCCAGGCCCGCGACGGGAGGCGGGACGGGCGTGCACGCCGGACCCAGCGGCGATCCTCCGCTCGGGGGCCGGGGCTCCCGCCCCGGTGGCGCCGTCGGTCTGGGCTCCCTCCGGGGCCTCGCCCTGGCGAACCCGGCGAAGCTGCTCCGGGAGGGAGCGGTAGGCGTCGGGGCCCAGCACCAGGTCCACATAGGGCGCCTGCTCCAGGAGGGAGGTCCCCATGCGCTGCGCCATGCACCCGGTGACCCCGAGGACCAGGTCGGGGCGCTCCTTCCGGATCCCGTTCAGCTGGGAGACCCGGCCCAGGACCCGCCGTTCGGCGTGATCCCGGATGGCACAGGTGTTCACCAGGATCACGTCCGCCTCCTCGGGGGAGGAGACGAGCTCGTATCCTTCCGCGGCGAGGATGCCCTCCATGAGCTCCCCGTCGGAAATATTCATCTGGCAACCGTACGTCTCGACGTAGGCTCGCCGTTTGGAATCCGTATTCACCGTCATGCCCCTAATTGAAGGCGGGGGGATGGGTCAGATCAATAGCCAGATCGTCCCCCCTGGGAACCAGTCGGGCCCGGTGGAGTCGGGTGATGTCCCGTAGCGCGGGGTCGGACCGCTCCGCCCCCCCGGTCGAGGGCAGGACCGGGAGGCGAAGGTAGTCCCCGGTGAGGCCCAGGCGCCCCCGAGCCTCCAGGGTGACCTCCGTCCAGGATCCCGCCCGGGATCCAAGGTACGCCTTTCCCTTTGCCTGCGCCCGTTCCCGGAGTTCGCGGGCGCGCTCCCCGGCCACTCTCTGGGGCACGGGCATCTCCCGGTGTAGAGCGGCCGCCGGCGTCCCCTCCCGGGGCGAGAACGGAAAGACGTGGAGGTAGGTGAAGGGGAGTTCCTCCACGAGGCGCGCCGTTTCCCGGTGATCGGCGCCGGTCTCGCCGGGAAACCCGGTGATGATATCGGCGCCAAGCCCAAGCACCGGAACGACCTCGGCGATCTCCAGGGCTCGGATCCGATACATCTCCCGGGTGTGCCACCGCCGCATCCTCCGGAGCACCGGGTCGGCGCCGCTCTGGAGGGGCATGTGGAGGTGGGGAGCCACCCGTCCCCCGGAGCCGGCCAGGAGTTCCAGAAGGAGGTCGTCCACCTCGGTGGCCTCGATGCTCCCCAGCCGAAAGCGGACGTCGGGCACCCGTTCCAGTAGAATCGCCAGCAGGCGGGAGAGTGAGGAAGGTTTCTCCAGATCCATCCCGTAGTGGCCAATGTGGATCCCAGTCAGGACCAGCTCCGGGTGGGTACCGGCCAGGGCGCCAGCCTCCCGGACCACGTCCTCCGGTGTGCGGGATCGGCTCTCTCCTCGGGCCAGACGGGTGGCGCAGAAGGAGCACTTCCGATCACATCCGTCCTGGATCTTCAGCCACCCCCGGGTGGCGCCTTCCCGACGAAGAAGGATCTCGCCTCCCACCGGCTCCCGGTCCATGGCGTCCAGCGTCTGTCGCGTGCCAAGCTGGACCAGGGGAGGCGGCTCCACCCCGGCGGCCGCAGCCACCGCCACGGGGTCATGGCCCTCCACCACCGCGGCGACCCCAGGCATCTTCCGGTACTCCTCTCCACGGAGCGCCGCAGAGCATCCGGCGACCACCACCTGGATCCCGGGGTTCTCCCGACGAAGCCTGCGAATGAAGCGTCGAGCCTCGGCGTCGGCCTGATTGGTCACGGTGCAGGTGTTGACCACGCAGAGGCGGGCCCTCCCCCAGTCCTCGACCGTTTCAGCGCCCCGGGCCTCCAGCTCCTGGCGCATCCGATCGGAGTCGTACTGGTTTGCCTTGCATCCGAACGTCCGGAAGGCCACCTGCATGGGAAACCTCTACCGTCCGGAGAGCCGGAGGGTGAAGGTGGTGCGCCAGAAGTCCTCCTCCAGATCACCAGCGGTGCGGGTCCCCACCTCGAACCCCACGTGGAGCCGGGCCATGGGCGTGGTCTCGGCGTCCGCCAGATGGATTCCGATCCCCCCTGTGAAGGCGCTCTCCCGGGCTGCGGATCCCAGGAACGAGAAGGGGAGATCCCGACTCCGGTAGCCGGCGGCCAGCGGGATTTGTCTGCCCAGCACGGTGGTACCGGCCCACTCCAGCCCCGTGCCCCACTGCCAGACCATTCCCGGGGCTTCCGTATCGCCCAGGGCCTCGGCGGTCTCGGACCAGTCTGCCCGGTAGATGGACGCAGCCAGCCCCAGCCCCGGGGTGAGGGTGGCGAAGAGGCCGCCCCGAAGCTCCAGGGGCATGGGGACCCGCTGTACCTCTCCCTCGGTGTCGGCGGTGGGATCCAGGCGGAGATCCTCGGACCAGGTCACAGACCCACCCAGCCGGACAAGGGGCGTCACGTCCCAGTGGGCCCCCGCGGCGGCGGTGAGACCGGCGGAACGCCAGATCCCCTCGAGTTCGAAGGGTTCCACCTCGGTACCCACGTCATCGAGGTTCAACTCCCGGCTGAAGCGACGCTCCACCGAACCCAGGTGGCTCCCGATGTTCGCTCCCACCGAAACCCGATCCTCCGCCAGGCGTCGGGCCACCCCGAAGCGGGCTGCGGAAACACCTCCGCGGCCCTCAAAGCGGTCCACGGCCCCCACCGGTTCGCCGGCCAGTTCCAGGACCCGGTCGACCTCGACATCCCATTCCTGGCTGAAGGTACCGGAGAAGCTGAGGGAATAGACCTGTCTTCCGTACGGGTAGACGATGCCCAGGAAAGGGAAGCGGGACTGATAGGCGGTGCCCCCGTCCTGGAAGGTCTCCCCCCCCGCCTGCCCCGACACCACGATCCCCGGGAGGATGGACCATCCCGCCGATGCTGGATCATTGGGGAGAAGGGCGGAACCGGAGAGGGCCACCCCTACGCTCCCCAGCATCCGGGAACGACCATCGGGCGCCTCCACGGGAATACCCAGCCCCGACGCCGAGAGGAGGGACTGGGCCGCGCCGGGAACCGGTGAGACCAGGAAGGCGGTGGCGGCCAGGACCAAGGGCGCGAGGAGCGCCCCGGGGGCTGCCCGGGTCGGGAAAGCAGCGATCCGGATCATGGTAGACTGACTCCCTCGGAAACCGTGAGGATGATCCGGAGGCGGGGTCGTCCCTCGACTCCCGGCCCGGCGAAGGTGGCCACCCCCAGTGCCGCAGGCTCCGGAAGGGTCAGGAAGGAGAGGACCCCGGAAACGGGGTTGCCCCGGGAATCCTCGCCGCGTAGGACATCCCTGAGATACCGGGTGACGGCGATCTCGAACGAGGCACTCCCCCCGGGCGCGAACCAACTGGGGGCTACCCGCACCCCCTGGGTTCGGAGCGGGGGACCCAGGGGAGACCGGGGAAGAAGATCCTCCGCCAGCACCGGCCGGAGATCCAGGGTGATGGTGTCCGCAGGTGCCAGCGCCGCGGGCTCGGTGGGGATGGAGGTGAGCTGGAGTGCGGCAAAGACCACCCGGTCGGCCGTGAGCCGGACCGGACAGGTGGCGGCCCCGCGGCAGATCGGTCCGGTGGCCTCCACCGTGGTCGGCAACTCCAGTCGGAAGCTACTCCGATGGGAGGGCGCACCCCCAACTGGAAGCACTCCTTCCCCGAACTCCGGGGTGGGGGTGTAGATCGTGGTGAATTCCCGGCTTGAAGGCTGGACCCGGATCACCGTGTCCGGATTCACCTCCGAGCGGACATCCATCTGGAGACTCAGACTCCGGAGTCGGAGACGGCTTCCATCGGTAGCGGTGGAGAGGACCAGGCCCTGCCCCGAACCGTCGGCATCCCGCCACTCCCGGAGGGTGAGGGAGTCCAGCTGCAGGATCACCGAATCCCCCTCGGAGGGGGTCCAGGGAGCCGAAGCCAGGGGCGTCAAAGGCCCCCCGCCCGGAGTGGACCACGCCCGCCGGTCGCCCAGGGTATCCACCGCGTGGGTCCAGGTGGCGGTGGGGGGATCCCAGCTTTCGGAGACGGTGGAGAGCTGAAGGTCGAAGGGTGCCGACCCGTCCACCCGCAGGGTGTCGAAGAGGAGGACAAGGCGTCCACCCACCGGCACATAGCTCGAGTCGGGCTCAGCCACCGTGGCTCCGGGAGGGATCACACCCACCGATGCCGGGAAGTCGAGGAACCGAAAGAGGGGGCGAACGGTGAGTTCCTCCAGCCATTCGGAGGCCACGAATACAGTGGCCAGATCGCCGGCGACCCCGAAGCCCCGATCCACCCGGAACGCGGTGGCGAAGGTCTCGAAGGGAAGGAGCACCTCAAAGGTCTCCGCCTCCACGGGGATGAGCCCGGGGTCCGGCGAAGTGGGGACCTCCTCGGTGCATCCCGCCAGAAGGATGAGGGAGGCGAGAAGTCCCGCTCCCGTGATCCGTAGTCGCTTCACCCGTCCGTCCTTCCCAGAATATGTTCAGGAACCTCGCCGTCCCGCTCCATTCGGAAGCGATGCGGGAGGAGTTCATCGAGCCGCCATTCTGCGCGGAGGGGACGGGTTGGAGGGGAAGCATCACCCATCTCCCCTTTCGTCCCACCCATCGTTCCTTTCCGATGCGCCCTATCCCCTGTCGTCGGTCCCTCCGGCTCCCGAGGAGCCGCCTCATCGACGGGGAGGGCCTCGGAGACGATCTCCAGTTCCGGTGCGAACTCCGCCAGCACCTGCCGGCAGGCGCCGCAGGGGGGGGTGGGGCGGGGAGCCCGGGTGCTGAGGGCCAGACGGCGGAAACTCCGGTGCCCCGCCGCCACCGCGTTTCCCACCGCCACCCGCTCGGCGCACACGGTGAGTCCGTAGGAGGCGTTCTCCACATTGCACCCCAGGAAGACCGTTCCATCCCGGGCCTCCAGCGCCGCTCCCACCTGGAAGCGGGAGTAGGGGGCATAGGCCCGCTCGCGGGCCTCCCGGGCCCGGGCCATAAGGGTCTCCCTCACCCGTCATCCCCGGGAATCCATACACGGGGCAGACGCGGGGTGAACCCCGTGAAGATCTCGTAGTTGATGGTACCCGCCTCCATGGCCATCTCCTCCACCGTGATCCGCTCCTCCCCATCCTCTCCCAGGAGGGTGGCCACATCGCCGGGTCGAACCCGGGGAATGCCGGTGATGTCTACCACCGTCATGTCCATACTGATCCGTCCCACCATGGGAACCCGCTTCCCGTGGAGGAGGGCCGCCCCCCGATTGGAAAGACTCCGGGGCAGCCCGTCCCCGTACCCGATGGCCAGGGTGGCCCATCGCTCGGGGCCCTGGGCCCGGTAGGTGGCCCCGTATCCCACGGTGGTACCCTCAGGCACCTCCCTCACCAGCGCCACCCGAGCCCGCACCGCCACGGCCGGCTCCGGAGCGGGAAGCTCCTTGCCGGCGCGACCCCCGTAGAGATGGATCCCAGGGCGCACCACCCGTCCCACCAGATCCGGGCGCCGGAGGGCCGCCGCCGAGTTCCCCAGATGGGGGAGGATCGGTCCCTCCCAGGAAAGAGAGAGTTCTTCCATGACCTGACGGAACCGGTCTGCCTGCCGGGTCATGGAGTCCGGCCCCCCGTCTCCCTCCCCCTCGTCGGCGGAGTGGAAATGGGTGAAGCACCCCTCCCACCGCACCCATTCGTCTCCGGTGAGTTCCGCCACCCGGGGACCCCATTCCCGGGCCCCGTCCCAGGGCAATCCCGCCCGCCCCATCCCCGTATCCACCTCCACGTGGATCGCCACCGGCTTCTCCCGGGCTTTCGCCTCCGCCCGAAGCCGCTCCAGGAGCCCCAGCCCCGAGACACCCAGGGTCAACTCCGCCTCCACCGCCCGGGCCGCCAGGGACGGAGGGACCGGCGCAAAGACCACCACCGGGCGGGACACCCCCAGCGCTCGGAGTTCCTCGCCCTCCTCTACCGTTGCCACCCCCCAGCCCCAGGGCCCCTCCGGCTCCAGGGCTTCCAAGGCCCCAGCCACCCCCAGCCCGTAGGCATTGGCCTTCACCATGGGGAGAACGGCAACCTCTGGAGACACAGCGTCCCGGATCCCCCGGAGATTCCGGCGAACCGCGGCTCCGCGGATCTCGATCCAGGCCCGGGCGAAGGGATCCCTCGTCATTGACATAGACCTTGAAAGATGCGACAAAATACCCTCGCAGCAAGGCCGCCTCACCTTCTTCCCCACTCCCGTGCCCTCCTCCCCTCCCCCATCACCCCCCTCTCCCGGCGACATTGCCGACGCCGGCCCCTTCCCTCCGGTGGAGGGCGTCCTGGACCGGGCCCTGGCCCTGGTCCAGTATCTTCGGACCCACTGCCCCTGGGACCGGAAGCAGACCGCCCGCTCCCTGGTGCCCCACCTCCTGGAGGAGACCCACGAGGCGGTGGACGCCATCCACGACGGGGATCCTGTGGCCCTGAGGGACGAACTGGGGGACCTCCTCCTGAACCTGGCCTTCCAGGTGGTCGTGGGAGAGGAGGAGGGGTCCTTCTCCCGGGAGGAGGTGGTCCGGGGGTTGGAGGAGAAGATGATCCGGCGTCACCCCCACCTCTTCGGGCTGGGGGAGAAGGAATCCTGGGAGGCGATCAAGGCCCGGGAGCGGGAGGCCCGGCAGGGGGAGGCCCGGGGCGGGGCCGGAGGGGGGAAAGGGTCGTCTGCGGCCCCTGGCTCCGGCACCCTGGACGGGCTGTCCCGGGGACTGGATCCCCTCCTCCGGGCCCACCGCATCCAGGAAAGGGTGGCCGGCGTGGGGTTCGACTGGGAGGACCCGCGGGGGGCCCTGGAGAAGGTCCGGGAGGAGGTGGAGGAAGTCGCGCAGGCGCTGGACGATGGAGATCCAGAGCGCCTGGCCGAGGAACTGGGGGACCTCATCTTCTCGGTGGTGAACGTGGCACGCCTGGCCGGGACCCACGCCGTCCCGGCGCTGGAGGGGGCCAACGCAAAATTTCGCCGGAGGTTCGAGGCGCTGGAAGCCCGGGCTCGGGACCAGGGCGTGGCCCTCCCGGGGAGTTCCCTGGAGGCATTGGACCGGCTCTGGGACGAGGTCAAGGCGGGGGAAGGAGACGCAGGCACGAGCGGGGAATAGCCCAGCCCGACGCCGACGCCGGGACCTGCGACTGGGACCTGCTTGGGCTGTGGGCCCGGTCCGCCCTCAGTACCCCGCGCTCCGATCCACCTCGTTCCGGAGGGGGGCCTCCGGATCCGCCAGGATCCGCCGGAGGTTCTCCAGGATCAGGTCCATCTCCCGCCGCCAGAACTCCCGGGTCACCGCTGAGACGTGTGGGGTGATGAGGACGTTGGGGAGGCGCCAGAAGGGGCTCTCCGAGGGAAGAGGCTCCGTGCTGAAGACGTCCAGTCCCGCTCCCCGGAGGTGGCCGTCGGTGAGGGCCTCCAGGAGGGCCTCTTCGTCCACCAGGCGGCCCCGGGCCAGGTTCAGGACCACGGCGCGGCGGGGTAGGGCCCGGATCCGCTCCCGGGAAAGGACCCCCCGGGTCTCAGGGGTGTCCGGGGCGGTGACCACCAGGGCGTGGCTCTCCCGAAGGAGCCGGTCCAGTCCCTTGTCTCCATGGAGGAGTTCCACGCCCAGGTCATCCATGGGGAGGCCCGAAGGCGCCACAGGAAGGCCGTCCGGGGGAAGGTTCCTTCGGAGCCCGAGCACCCGCCCGCCCAGCGCCCGAACCCTTTGGGCCACCTCCTGCCCCACGCCACCGTACCCCAGGATCCCCACCGTGGACGCGCCCAACTCCCGCACCGGGGTGTCGGCCTCCAGGAAGGGCGCGTTGTCCCACCGCCCCTCCCGCTGGGCCGCCACCGCGAAGTCCAGCCCCCGGAAGAAGTGGAGGAGCATCCCCACCGCCGTCTCCGCCATGGGCGGGCCATGGATCCCGGCAGAGTTGGTGAAGCGGACCCGGCTCCGGAGCATCTCGGGGTGGAGGGAGCTCCCCACCCCGGCGGCCCCGCTGTGGACCCACTCCAGGCTCCTGGCCCCGGCCCGGAGGATCTCGGGGGCGATGCCGAAGCCCAGGTAGAAGCGGGCCCCCGCCACCGCCTCCAGGACCTCCTCCGACGCAACCCCGCTCCCATCGCCGGACCCGTCGGCGAAGCTCTTGGCCACGAAGAGTTCCCACTCCTCGGGAAGGGCCGCCTCCAGCTCCTCCAGCGCCCAGCCAGGCATCATCCACACGGGGCGTCGGTCCCGCATGTCCACCACCAGGCGGCTTCCCTCTGCCCTCATGGCGTGAGCCGGCTCATGAGGCGGGGGAAGGGGATCATCTCCCGGACGTGGGGACGCCCCGTGATCCAGGCCACGGTGCGCTCGATCCCCAGGCCGAATCCGGAGTGGACGAAGGTGCCGTAGCGCCGGAGGTCCAGGTACCAGTTGTAGGCTTCCTCCGGGAGATCCTCCTCCCGGATCCGGTGGAGGAGACGATCCAGGTCGTCCTCGCGCTGGCTCCCGCCGATGATCTCCCCGTATCCCTCCGGCGCCAGGAGGTCGTTGCAGAGGACGGTGCGGGGGTCGTCAGGGTTCTCCTTCATGTAGAAGGCCTTCGCCTCCTTGGGGTAGTTGTAGACGAAAAGTGGAAGGTGGTGCTCCTCCGCCAGGAGGGTCTCGTCGGCGCCCCCCAGGTCCCTCCCCCACTCGATTCCGCTCCCCTTCGCCTGGAGCCGCTCCACCGCCTCGGTATAGGAAACCCGGGGAAAGGGCGGTCGAATCCGCTCCAGCACCGAGGTGTCCCGCTCCAGGGTCTCCAGCTCCGGGGCGCACCGCTCCAGGGCCCGCTCCACCAGGTAGCTCACGAATTCCTCCTGGAGGCGCATGTTGGCGTCGGAGTCGGCGAAGGCCACCTCCGGCTCCACCATCCAGAACTCGGTGAGGTGGCGCCGGGTCTTGGACTTCTCGGCCCGAAAGGTGGGTCCGAAGCAGTAGACCTTCCGGAAGGCGGGACAGGCCGCCTCCACGTAGAGCTGCCCCGTCTGGGCCAGGTAGGCCGTGTCCCCGAAGTAGTCCGTGGAGAAGAGGGTCCCCGCCGATTCCCCGATGGCCCCGGTGAGAATGGGGGTGTCGATCCGGGTGAATCCCCGATCGTAGTAGAAGTCGTGGACCGCCTGCATGACCTCGGACCGGACCCGGAGCCCCGCCCGCTGCGCCGAGGAACGGAGCCAGAGGTGGCGGTGGTCCATGAGGAACTCCACCCCGTGCTCCTTGGGCTGGATCGGGTACTCCTCCGCAGGGCCCACCACGGCGAGGGTCGACACCAGGAGCTCGTTCCCCCCCGGGGCTCGGTCGTCGGGCTTCACCGCGCCGGTGACCTCCACCGTGGATTCCTGGGTCACCCCGGTGGCCAGTTCCCACGTCACCTCATCCACCTCCTTCTTCACCACCACGCACTGGAGGAGCCCCGTCCCATCCCGGATCACCACGAAGGCGACCCGGCCATGGATCCGAACGGTTTCCACCCATCCGGCCACGGTAACGGTGGCCTCGGCGTGGTGGGAGAGATCCTGTACCTCGATATAGTGTGTACGGCTCATTTCGCTTTCGTCGGGAACGAGGGATTCAGCGGAGGGACTGAGGGAAGGGGATTCATGGGATGGCCGGCGGCAGGCTCAGGAGGCCCCCCAGCCTCCATGGCCCTGGTCGGGAGCTGGGCGGGGTGCGTTGCCAGGGGCCGGGTCGGACGCCTCGCCCTCGAAGCCAGGCTCCTCCGGAGGCGGAGGACTCCCAGGCCCGAGGAGGTGAGGGGCGTCAGGCCCGCCCATCTCCATGACCCGGTCCACCCCATCGGCGGTGATGGCCAGGGTTCCGTTGTCCAGACGCTGAAGCCAGCCGTGTTCCCGGAGGTACCAGAGATGGAATTTCATATGGGCCTCGGGCGTGTCCAGTAGCTGCTCCAGGTCTACGATCCCCACCCCCGGGCGATCCACGTCGTTCCGGCGGGCCGAATAGAGGACCGAGAGGATGGCGCCCCTTAGCTGGCGATCCGCCGCCACGTTGTCCCGGGCCGAATCCTGGTCGAAAACCTTCCAGCGGACCTGCTGGATATCCTGGTAGTGGGCATCATACTCGGCCCGCTTTTCCGGGTCGGAGAGGACCCGGAATGCCTCGACCACCTGGCCGAAGCGGTCGGAATCTCCGCTCTCTCCGTTGTCCGGATGGAATCGTTTGGCCAGGAGCCTGAAGACCCGCTCGATGGTGTCCCCGTCGGCGTGGGGGCTCACCTGCAGGACGGAGTAGTAGTCGGGGGTGTTCTCGTGGGACATGGAATGGGCTTCCGATTCCGGGGGTGATGGGTGTGGGCGGACGGGAGGGCCTGTGGCGGCCGGGGGCGGACCCTGGGCGGCCCGGGCGGCGGGGGTCGTGGGACAGAGGCGCTGCCGGACCGATTGGGGAACAAGGTCGGCTCCAGCCGGGGAGTGTGCAATGCCCCGGGGAAGGGCGGCCAGGCAGGGCTCACCCCACCTTCCACATCTCGAGGCGCTCCCGGTGGCGAAGCTCCAGGTGCCGCCGGATCGCCTCATGGGCCGGAGCCTCCAGTTGCGGGTCCGACTCCACCACCTTGCGGGCCAGGGTCCGGGCCTCCAGCAGGAGCGCCTCGTCCCGGGAGAGGTCGGCGAAGCGGAGGAGGGGATCCCGGCCGTGCTGCTGGGCCCCGAAGAGGTCCCCCTGACCCCTCAGGCGGAGATCCTGGCGGGCGATCTCGAAGCCGTCGGTGGTCGCTGCGAGGACCTGGAGGCGCTCCCGGGCCACATCCCCACCCTCTGCCACCAGGATGCACCAGGAGCGCTCTGCCCCACGTCCCACGCGGCCCCGAAGCTGGTGCAACTGGCTCAAGCCGAAACGCTCCGCGTGCTCGATGACCATGACTGTTGCGTTGGAAACGTCGATCCCCACCTCCACCACCGTGGTGGCCACCAGGAGGTCCAGTTCCCCTTCCCGAAAGGCCTTCATCACCCCTTCCTTCTCCTCGCCGGAGAGCTTCCCATGGAGGAGTCCCACCCGGCGGTGGGGAAAGACCTCCTGGGAGAGGCGGACATGCTCCTGGGTGGCGGCCCGCAGGTCCGATTTCTCCGACTCCTCCACAAGGGGGTAGACGATGTATCCCTGGCGCCCGGCGGCCAGCTCCTTTTCCAACCCGGCGTATACCTCGTCCCGCTGCTCGGGACGACGGAGGAGTGTGGTCACCGGGGTCCGTCCCGGGGGGAGTTCGTCCAGGAGGGAGAGGTCCAGATCCCCATAGAGGGTGAGAGCGAGGGACCGGGGGATGGGGGTGGCGGACATGACCAGGACATCCGGTCGGGGGAGCGGGTCGCCCCCCTTCCCCCTGGCGCCATCCGCACCCTTCCCCGCCGGCGCGCCGGCGGCGCGGTCCCCCAGGGCCATCCTCTGCCGAACGCCGAAGCGGTGCTGTTCATCCACCACCGCCAGTCCCAGCCGACGGAAGGTCACCCCCTCCTGGATGAGGGCGTGGGTCCCCACCACCAGGGGAATCCGCCCCTCCCGAAGCCCCTCCAGGGCCTCGGCCCTCGCCCGGGCATCCAGACTTCCGGTGAGGAGGGCCACGGGGAGCTCCAGCTCTTCCACCAGGGAACGGATCTTCAGGGCGTGCTGCTCCGCCAGGAGCTCGGTGGGTGCCATGAGGGCGGCCTGATGGCCGCTCTCCACCGCCAGGAGCATGGCGAAGAGGGCCACCAGCGTCTTCCCCGCCCCCACATCCCCCTGGAGGAACCGGGTCATCCGCCGGGGAGAGGTCATGTCCTCGTAGATCTCCTGGAGAACCCGGACCTGGGCACCGGTGAGGCGGAAGGGGAGGGACTCGTGGAGGGGTCGGATGAGGGCGTTGGTCCGCTGGAACCGGATCCCCGGTTCCCGTTCCGTCTCCCGCCACCGCACCAGGGCGTGGATGAGCTGGAGGAAGAAGAGTTCGTCGAAGGCCAGGCGGCGGCGTCCCTCCTCCGCCTCCTCCAGTGTCCGGGGCCGGTGAAGGCGGCGAAAGGCCTCGGCGATCCCGGGAAGCCCCAGGGGTTCCAGGACCTCGGAGGGGAAGACCTCCTCTTCCCCGGCATGCTCCAGGAGCCAGTCCAGGTTCTCCTCGAAGACCCTCCGAAGGACCCACTGGGGGATCTCGTCGGTGGAGGGATAGGTGGTGAAGATGGCCCCAGCGGACCCTCGCGACTTCTCCTCCTCCTCCCCCTTTTCCGCCCGGGAAACCACGGTGAACTCCCGGGGATGGAGCTGGCGACCGTGGAAGAATTTCACCGGCCCGGTGACCAGGATCCGGTCCCCTTCCCGGATCTTCCGCTCCAGCCAGGGTTGCCCGGGCCAGGCGCAGGTGATCATCCCCGAGTCGTCCTCCAGGACCGCCTGGAAGATGCGGAGGCGGGAGCGGGTGGGGATCACCCCCCGGGAGCGGACCCGGCCAAGGGCCGTGGCGTCCATCCCCACTTCGAGCCGAGCCACCGGGAGGATGGTGGACGCGTCATCGTAGCGCCGTGGGACGTGGTAGAGGAGATCCCTGGCCGTCCCGATGGTGAGTTTCTTGAAGATGTCGGCCCGCTTGGGTCCGACCCCCTTGAGGAACTGGACCGGGCGGTCGAGGTGGGCGTACCCCATGAGATGGGACCGGCGGGCCCCTCAGGGGGACCCGTCGGAGGGCCCGAGCGGGGGACGATCCATCACGCCTCCCCCTCGAAGACCCCGTCCAGGAAGGCTTTGGGGTCGAAGCCCTCCAAGTCGTCCATCTTCTCCCCCACGCCCACCATCTTCACCGGGAGGTGATGCTCCTCCTGAAGCGCCACCACGATCCCCCCCCGGGCGGAAGAGTCCATCTTGGCCAGCACGATTCCCGTCAGCCCCACCGCTTCCCCGAAGGCCCGGACCTGGGTCAGGGCATTCTGCCCCACGGTGGCGTCCAGGACGATGAGGGTTTCATGGGGGGCGCCCTCCAGCTTCCTGCGGATGACCCGGTCCACCTTCCGAAGCTCCTCCATGAGCCCCTGGTTCGTATGGAGGCGCCCCGCTGTGTCTACGATCACCACGTCCACCTTCCGAGCCATGGCCGCTTCCACCGCGTCGAAGGCCACTGCCGCCGGGTCCCCCCGCTCCTGGCCGCGGATGAAGCCTGCACCCGCGCGGTGGGCCCACTCCTCGAGCTGATGGACCGCACCGGCCCGGTAGGTGTCCGCCGCCGCCACCAGGACCGACTTCCCCCGCTGCACCAGGAAGTGGGCCAGCTTGGCGATGGAAGTGGTCTTACCCACCCCGTTCACTCCCACCACCAGGTAGACGGTGGGGCCGTCTCCGGGGTTCTCCGCCAGCTCCCCATCACCGGCGCCGGCAAGGATCCGAGCCACCTCCTCCCGAAGGGCCACCTTGAGCTGCCCCGGCCCCCGGATCTTCCCCCGTCGGGCCTGCTCCTCCACGTGGTCCACCAGGCGCAGGGTGGCGGGCACCCCGAAATCAGCGGCGAGAAGCCGTTCCTCCAGCTCCTCCAGGGACTCATGATCCATCCCGTCGGCCAGCACCCGGACGTCGGTGAAGGCCAGGTCCACCACCTTCTTCCAGAGGCTCTTGCGGCGCTCTTCCGGCTTCTTGAACAGTCGCATATCAGGAGTGGGTCGTCGGTTCAGGGGGCACGGGCGATGCGGGATACAGGCGATCCATGGTCCAGGCGATGCATGGGCTCCGGATCCCCGTAATCCTAACGAAGTCCCGCCCGCCGGCGGAGGGCCCACTCCGCGCAGAGGATTCCCACCAGGAGGAGCCAGGGGAGGGGGTGGCTCCGAAGGGGACGACGGGAGGGGGTGGCCAGGGCCGGCTCCACCCCGGTCCCCGCCTGGGAGGTGAGTCGGTCCGCATCCCCTGCGGGTCGGAGGAGGGCATCGAGGAAGGCCTCCACCTCCACCTCTCCTGCGGAGACCGGCCCCTCCCCTCCCCGAGCCTCCCAGAGATAGCGACCCGGGGGGAGGACCGGGAGGGTGAAGCGGCCCCGATCATCGACCCTTGCTGAATCCCGACGGAGGATGGGACCATCCGGGTCTCCATCGAAAGGGCGGAAGAGCACCTCCACCTCGCCTCCCTCATGTCCTGGAGCCTCCCACGGCTGGAGGCGGCCCCTCTCCAGCACCGGCCCCTCCGGACGGATCCGTCCCTCCCCCGCCACCCGCTCCAGCGCCAGGAGCCACCCAGCCACCCCTGCCCAGAGATTCCGATAGACTTCCCGGGCCTCTCCCTCCCGGACCCCCCAGCGCCAGAAATCCGAGGCCAGGGCCACACCCCGCCGCCCTGCCGCTTCCTCGCGGAGGAGGAGACCGGGAAGGACCTCGCCCCCACCAGCGCTCCCCCGGAGTTCCAGGGCAGTGATGCCCGAGGGGACTTCGGCAGGAGGGAGCACCCGACTCAGGGGGGGCAGCCCGCCCAGGCTCCGCCCCGAGAGGTACGGGGAGAGGGGGGAGGGGGGAAGCCCGGAAACCGCCATCCACTCTCCAGGAAGGGGGTTCCCTGTGACCACCCCGGCCAGACGGGCTCCGGAGAGTCCATGGGGGAAGTGGATGACCCGGGGGTGATTGGTAACCAGCTCTGCCACTCGCGCAGGAATCTCCCCTTCGGCCCCATGGAGGACCAGGAGAGCCGCCTCCTGTCCCCGGACCACCACCCGATCCAGGGAGGCGGAGGTGAGAGGCATGTCTCCCGCCACCAGGGGGAGAAACCGATCCGGGCCCACCCGCAGGAAGCCCTCCCCCTCCAGGCCGGTGGCCCGCTCCAGCACCGGGAGGAGGGTCCGTGGCTCCCAGTCGGGACGGAGGGAAACCACGACCACCCCTCCTTCCCGCCCCCCCACCCGCACCACCCGGACCCGGGCGTCGTCGGCGGGGAAGCGATCCCCTTCCAGGATCGCCCAGGCCTCCACCCGGACGTTCCCTGAGTCGGGAGGGAGGGCGAGGGAGAAGGGAATCCGGGTGGGAGCGCCGGCGGAAGGGAGGCCGCGGAGTTCCCGGAAGACCACCTCTCCGGCCAGCCGGAGCTCCACGGCCACCGAGTCGCCTGGCTCACCCCCCTCCCCAGCCAGAAGGATGGACCCGTCTACCGACTCCCCTGGATCGGCCCGTAGAGGGAGGTCGAGTTCCGCCAGCGCCGCGTTGGGCACCGGCCCACCCACCCGTTCCACCCGAACGGGCACGGGAAGACGGGCCAGGGCCGCCTCCAGAGGTCCTGGAGGACGGCGGAGGGGAGAAAGGAGAAGGAGAGAGTCTGCACCTAGTTCCGCAAGGCGGAGGAGAGCCGCGCCCGGGTCGCCGGGAAGTTCGTCGGGTGCGGAGTCCCTGAGCGTCGGGAGATCCACACCACCCGGCCGATCTCCCTCCACCCGGGCCAGCCGATCGCCTCCTGCGGACCGGATCTCGGCCCGGTCCAGGAGTTCCTCCCAGTGGGCCCTCCCGGCTTCATCTCGAGCCAGAAGAGCGGGGTCGGCATCCAACAGGGTCCAGGGCGCCGCGCCGCGCCGCGCCGTGGTGGCCGGATCCTCCCCGGGGAGGGTTGGGTCGAGGATAAGGGCCAGGAGGAGAGCGAGCGCAGCGAGTCGAAGCGCCAGGAGAAGGGGACGCTCGGGGACGCCGGGCTCCCGCTTCAGATAGAGGAAGGCGGCCGAGCCGAGCCCGACCGCCCCCAACGCCCCAAGGAGTAGGAGGAGTCCTCCCGTCACCACGACTCAGACCAGCGAGCCCTGGCGGAGCGAGCCCCCGTGCCTGGGATCACTCGCTGCCCCGTCCGTCCACCCCCTCCTCGTCCGGGTCTCCCCCGTCGGCGTCCACCCCGGACCGGGCCATCCGGAGCACGGGACCGCGATCGGCGGCGTCCAGGAGAGCGAACCGGATATCCAGTTCCCCACTCCATCGCTCCATGTACTCCGGCGGAATGGGATCACCAGAGGGGATGTCGATGTTGAGCGGATCCACCGGATTGCCGTTCCGGTGAAGCTCGTAGTGGAGGTGGGGTCCCGTGGCCAGTCCTGTCATTCCAACGTATCCGATGACCTGGCCCTGTCGGACCCGGCTCCCCACCCGGATGTCGGTGGCGAAGCCGTTGAGATGGGCATAGCGGGTCATGTACCCGCTGGCGTGACGAATCTGCACCAGGTTTCCATATCCACCCTGCACGCCCCGGACCTGCACCGTCCCGTCGGAAGTGGCCCGGACAGGCGTCCCCGTGGCGGCGGCGTAGTCCACCCCTATGTGGGGCCGACGCACGTTCAGCACCGGGTGGAAGCGGTTCCGGTTGAAGCGGGAGGAGATCCGACGGTACTCCAGGGGAGCCCGAAGGAAGGCCCGCCGGAGGGATTCCCCCTCCAGGTCATAGTAGCCCCCCTCCCCGTCCTCGTGGAGATCGAACCAGATGGCGTAGAGAGGCGCCCCCCGATTCACCAGTTCCGCCGCCAGGATCCGTCCGGTCCGCATGGAGCCGTCGGGGCGGACCTGACGCTCGAAGGCCAGGCGATAGCGGTCCCCGGACTGGATCTGCCGGGAGAAGTCGAGCTGCCACTGGAAGACCCGGTCCATGAAATCGATGACCCGGGCCCGATCCCCTCGGGGCATGTCCTCCAGGGCGGGATTCAGGACCACGGCGCTCCAGAGATCCCGGGTGATCTCGCCGGCCACGAAGACGGTGTCGGTCCAGACCGGGGTCTCCACCTTGGAAGAGCGCCACCCGAAGTCGTCCCGCTCCATCCGCACCAGCTCATCGGGACTCACCACCACATCCACTCCCCGGAGGCGTTCCTCTCCCCGGAGGTACCGGAAGGTCACCTCGGTGCCCACCCGCAGGCGAGAGGGCGACGCGTGCTCCTGAAAGGCCAGGAGGAGGGCCTGCTGCTCAGCGGACGCCAGGGCGGCCCGGTTGAGAACCCCCCCGAAGGTCTGGCCGAACTCCAAGAGTTCGACCTGTATCCGCTCGGCGGTTTCGGCGTGGAGGGGCTCCAGGGTCCCGGCGTCGGGAACACGGTCCAGGGCTGGAGCGAGGAGGAGCCAACCAAGGCCCATGAGTCCGCCCAGCCCCAGGAAGGTGCCGGCAGGAAGGATGGGAAATCGATTCATATCTGACCGGTTCTCGTCATCTTAGGGCCGACACACGAACGGGCCGGGGGGCGATGTCCACCCCCCGGCCCGCCACGCGGACTCTCCTGCAGGAGCGATGTGCCCTTCGGTTCAGTCCATCTGCCGACGAATGAACGTCGGAATATCCAACTCGCCTACCCGGCTCCGATCCACCACTCGCTCCGGCGGACGGCGCAGAGGCATCACCTCTTCGTCCTGTCCTCCTCCCACTGCGACCCTGCGTCCGGGAGACGCAGGGTGGGAGTTCGACGGGCTCGAGGCGCCTCCACGATGGTGCGCCGAATGTCGGAAATCAGGACGAATCACCTGCTCATCCCGACTCTCGTTTCCCGCGTCGAACCCGGTGGCAATGACGGTGACCCGGATCTTGCCTTCGAGCTCCGGATCGTGGACGGCGCCGAAGATGATCTCGGCTTCGTCTCCCGCCTCCTCCTGAATAATCGAAGAGATCTGGTGCACCTCGTCAATGGCGAGGTCCATACCTCCGGTGATGTTGATGAGGACGCCCCGGGCCCCACGAATGGAGACATCGTCCAGGAGGGGCGAGGAGATGGCCTCCTGGGCCGCCTCCTGGGAGCGGTTCTCGCCCTCTCCGAATCCGGATCCCATGAGCGCCGGTCCCCGGCAGGCCATGATGGTCCGGACGTCGGCGAAGTCCACGTTCACCTCGCCGGTGACCCGGATGAGATCCGAAATCCCCTGGGTCGCGTGGAGAAGGACCTCGTCGGCCTTCTTGAGGGCATCCTTGAAGGTGGTCCCCTTCCCCACCACCGCCAGGATCCGGTCGTTGGGCACCACGATCATGGTGTCCACCGCCCGGCGGAGCTCCGCCAGCCCCTGGTCGGCCTGGCGCATCCGCTTCTTCCCTTCGAAGGAGAAGGGACGGGTGACGATCCCGATGGTGAGGGCGCCCATCTCCCGGGCGAGTTCCCCGATGAGGGGTGCGGCGCCGGTACCGGTGCCTCCCCCCATTCCGGCCGTGATGAAGACCAGGTCCGCGCCGTCCAGCGCCTTCCGGACCTCCTCCTCCGACTCGGCGATGGCCTGTCTGCCGATCTCCGGACGGGCTCCGGCCCCCAACCCCCGGGTGAGCTTCTTCCCGAGCTGGATGGTGATGCCGGCCTGCGAGGACTTGAGGGCCTGGGCGTCGGTGTTCGCCGAGATGAATTCCACCCCTTCCAGGTCCTCATCCACCATGCGGTTCACTGCGTTTCCACCGGCGCCGCCTACGCCGATGACCCTCATCCGTGCGTTCTGGACGGGGGTCTCTTCGAATTCGAAGATCATCATCGTCTCCTCCCGAGGTTGCGGGAATGTGCGGGTTGCGTGCTCTGTTGTCCAGCCTCTTGATCCTGTGGCGCTGCGATGCGCCCCTCCTTTCCCGGGCTCCTCCCCCATGGTCCTCTTGTGAGAGGGGAGGGATTCAGAAGAATTCCCGTACCCAGGCCCCGATCCGGGTCAACCAGTTGGAGGAGAGGGTGCTGGCCCCCTCGCCTGTCTCATGGAATCGATCCGCCCCGTAGAGGCAGAGTCCGGTTACCGTGGAGAACCGGGGACGGGCCACGGAATCCGCCAGTCCGGAGAGCCCCTCGGAAGGCACCCCCACCCGAACCGGGGCGGCGAAGCACTGCTGGGCCATCTCCAGGATTCCGTTCAACGCCATCGTCCCCCCGGTGAGGACGATGCCGGCACCCAGGCGGTCCATGACCTCGGCCTTCTCCAGTTCCTGCTGGGCCAGACCGAAGATCTCGTCCATGCGCTGTTCCACGATGTGGGCGATGAGCTCCCGGGCCACGTGGCGGGTCTGCCCGGGGCCCGGGCCCGGAAGCTCCACCGTCTCCTGGGGGTCCACCAACTGGGCAAAGGCCACGCCGTGACGCTCCTTCGCCCGCTGGGCCTCGGCGAAGGGGATGGAGAGCCCCCGGACCAGGTCATTGGTCACCGTGTCCCCTCCGAGGGGTAGGACGCCGATGTGCCGAATCTTCCCTTCCTGGTAGGCACAGACCTCGGTGGTGGCGGCCCCCACTCCCACCAGGGCCACCCCCACCTCCTTCTCGTCCTCGGTGAGGACGGCCCGGGCCGTGGCCAGGGGAGAGAGGACCAGCGCCTGGACCTTGTATCCGGCCCGATTCACCGCCTTCCGGAGGTTGGTGGCCGCCGATGACGCGCAGGTCACGAGGTAGACTTCCGCCTCCAGGCGGGTCCCGGACATCCCGATGGGGTCCTTGATCCCCTTCTGGTGGTCCACCTCGTACTCCTGGGGGATGGCGTGGAGGAACTCCCGGTCCGGGGGGAGCGGGACGGCCCGAGCTACCTCGTGGACCCGTTGCAGGTCGCCCCGGTTGATCTCGTCGCCTCCCACCGCCACCACCCCCATGGAGGTTCGGGCGTCGATGTGATCGCCGCCGATGGCCACCCAGACCCGGTCCACCTCCACCCCGGCCATGAGCTCTGCCTCCTTCACCGCCCGACGGATGGATTCGGTGGTCTCCTCGATGTTGGTCACCACCTCCCGCCGGACCCCGCCGGTTCGGGACTGGCCCACCCCGAGGACCTTCAGTTCGGGCCGCCGCCGCCCATCGCTGAGGAGTTCCGCGATGAGTGCGCAGGTCTTGGTGGTTCCGATGTCCAGTCCGGCGATGAGATTGGCGCGCATGGTCAACGTGATGTGGGAGGGGTATAGCGAAGGACGACCTGATCCTCGAAGCGCAGGTCCACAGCCCGGGGCCTCCGCTCGGGAGCCCGGTCCAGGGCATCGCCCAGTACCTGCAGCCCTTCCCTGAGGCGGCCCGGCGAGAGGGGCGGGCGGTACCGGATCTCCACCGCCGGATCGCTGAGGCGGAAGATCACATCCCCCCAGCGGTCCAGGGCGGCATCCGAGAGGGAGGCAGCCAGGTCGGGCTCCATGACTCCCAGGCGGGAGACCTCCCCGGCCAGGGTCTGGAGCTGAGTCGGGGTGAGGGTCCCCTCGCAACCCTCGGCGTCCGGCGCCGCGGCGGAAGCCGCCCCCTCCATGCCCGCCTCGTTCCATCCCTCCGCCCTGGCCTGGAGGAGGGGAAGGTCCAGGGGGTGCTCGGATGGGTCGATGGGGAGGCGCCGTCCATCCCGGTCCACCGGTGCCAGAACCGGGGTAGGCAGGAAGGCCACCGGGTCCCGCTCCTTCACCATGAGGATCAGGGTGGAGGGGGGGCGGCGCCGCACCCGGGCCTCCAACACCAGGGGATGGAAACGAAGCCGCTCCTCCACCGGTTCCAGGTCGTCCCAGACGGAACGCTCGGAGGAGAGGCCCAGGTGGTCCATCACCTCCTCCATCCCCAGATATCGACTCCCCTCCAGCTCCACCGTCTGGACATGGAACCACTCCGCCTGGGCCAGGGCCTTGGTGACGCGGCTCACGCCCAGGACCAGGGCGACGGTTCCCAGTCCAACGACGAGGAGCAAGAGTCCCCTAGGCATGGTGCCCTCCGCCGTGGGTGTGTCCAGGCAGCCTTCCCAACTCCCGAAGGAGGGATGGGCCCACCCCCTCGATGGAGCCCGCCCCCAGCGTGATGCAGACGTCACCGGTCTCCAGCCTCCCTGCCACCGCTCGTGCCAGGGTCTCCAACTCGGGATGGAAGACCACCCGGGCGCCGGCCTCCCGGGCCGCCGCCGCCACCAGGTCGCCATCCACGCCGGGGATCGGCGCTTCCCGGGCGGGATAGATCTCGGTGACCCACACCTGGTCCGCCGAGGCCAGTGCCATCCCGAACTCCCGATGGAAGGCCTGGGTCCGCGAATAGAGGTGGGGCTGGAAGACCGCCACCAGTCGCGTCCCGGGGAAGGCGCGGCGGGCCGCCTCCAGCGCCGCGGTGATCTCGGTGGGGTGATGGGCGTAGTCGTCCACGACCCGCACCCCCCGGACCTGGCCCAGGTTCTGGAACCGACGGCGGACCCCCTCAAAGGCCTCGATCCCCTCCTGGATGGCGGACCACTCCACCCCAAGCGCACGGGCCGCCGCGGCGGCGCCAAGGGCGTTCCGGACGTTGTGGGTCCCGGGAAGCGCCAGGTTGATCGTCCCCCGATCCTTCCCATCCTCCTGCACCCGGAAGCGGGTGCCGGAGCCTGCGGCAGAGAGGTCCACCCCACGGAGCTGGCTTCCCGCGGAGAGCCCATAGCTTCGTCCAAGGGCACCGACATCGGAAAGAAGTGCTGCCGCTCCCGGATCATCGGCGCAGGCCAGGACGGCTCCTTTGGGGTCCACACCGGACAGGTAGCGGCGAAAGGCCTTCCGGACTCCTTCCAGGGATCCGTAGATGTCCAGGTGGTCCGCCTCCATGTTGGTGACCACGGTCACAAAGGGGCGGAGATGGTGGAACGAACGATCATACTCATCGGCCTCCACCACGAAGAGGTCCTGCGCTCCCGCACGGAGGTGGCTCCGCCAGCCCATCACCTCTCCTCCCACGAAGCCCGTGGGCTCGCGGCCGGCGGCCACCAGGATTCCGGTGAGGAGGGCCGTGGTGGTGGTCTTCCCGTGCGTCCCGGCCACCGCCGCTACGGTCCCCCGCCCCACCCAGCTCCCCAGCGCCTCGGCGCGCTTCAGAACCGGGATCCCCGCCGACTCCGCCGCCTGCACCTCGGGGTGATCCCTCGGGACTGCAGCGGAAACCACCAGGGCGGCGACCCCCTGAATGTGACCAGGGTCATGTCCCCGCTCCACCCGAACCCCGAGCCGCTCCAGGGCCTCGATGGCCGTGCCCGGTCGAGCATCACACCCCGTGACGCGCCCTCCACCCCGCACCACGGCCTCGGCCAGGGCGCACATCCCCGCACCTCCGACGCCCATGAAGTGGATGGTTCCCGCGTCCATGAGGGCGTGGAGGTCCCGGATTCCCGTCGAGGCCGCAGTCATGATCCCTCCCAGGTGGGTGGAAGGTGGGCGGCCAGGGACCGTGCAATCTCCAGGGCAGCATCGGGGCGGCCACGCTGACGGGCGGCCCGGGCCATGGACTCCAGCGTTTCCCGATCCTCGAGAAGGCGACGGATCCGGGCCCAGAGGTCGTCGGGGTCCAACTCCGATTCCGGGAGGTGCTCCGCCGCGCCGGCCTCGGCCAGGGCCTGGGCGTTCCGGGCCTGGTGATCTGCCGCGGCGAAGGGAAACGGAATCAGGAGGGAGGGGATGCCCCGGGCCAGGAACTCCGAAGTGGCCATGGCGCCGGCCCGGCTCACCGCCAGGTCGGCCACCGCCAAGGCCATGGGCATCGCCTCCAGGTACCCATGGAGACGGATCCAGGTCGGGATGGACCCGCTCCCCGGCACCGACGCCACCGTCGTCTCCTCCAGGGCCTCCCGGATGGAGGTCAGGTGGTCGGGGCCGGTGACCCAGAGGAGTTGCAGACCGCCCGGTCGGGAGATCTCCCCCGCCAGTATCCGCCGGACGCCGTCCAGCACGGCCTCGTTGACCGCGCGGGCGCCCTGGCTGCCCCCCACCACCAGGACCACCGGCCTCGAGGCGTCGAGATGGAAGGCCTCCGCAGCATCCTCCCGGGCCACCGGATGCGGAGGACGGACGGGATTCCCCGAGATCCGGGCCCTGGGACGAGCCAGCCGGGGGAGTCGGGCCACCGCCTCGGGGAAGGCCAGGTGGATTTCCCGAGCCCAGAGGGAGAGCACCCGCGTAGTGAGACCAGGGACCGAATTCTGCTCCTGGAGCACGAGACGGATCCCCATGAGCCCGGCCACCAGTCCCGCCGGCCCCCCGGCATACCCCCCGGTCACCACCACCAGAGAGGGACGAAGCTGGTGGAAGAGCCCTCCCACGGCGGCCAGGGCCTGGGCCAGACTCCGGAGGACGGTGAGGTTTGCCAGGTGCAAACCCCTCCGAAATCCCTCCACCGGGACCAGGAGGTGTTCCAGGCCACGGGCGGGAAGGACCCGGGCTTCGATGCCCCTCTCGGCCCCTACGAAGACCGCCCGGACATCGGGACGGATGTCCCGTAGGGCGTCCGCCAACGCCAGGGCCGGATAAAGATGCCCCCCCGTCCCTCCTCCTGAGAAGACGGTGGCGGTCCCGGGTCGGGCGGCCGCAGCGGTGGAGGCAGCGGATGACATGGGGTCTGCGGTGGTGGAAGCGGACCGGGAGCCATCCCCGGTCCCCGCAGCGGAAGCTGGTACCCCGCCCTGAGGAGCCTCAGCCATGGAGTCTCCTCGCCCTTGGGTCGCCCCGGGCCACCGAGATGAGAATTCCGATGCCGATGAGTGTCACCAGCAGGTTGGAGCGACCGTAGGAAACCAGCGGAAGGGGGAGTCCCGTCGGCGGAATGACGCCCAGCCCCACCGCGATGTGGAGTCCGGCGTGAATGGCGATGAGGCTGGTGAAGCCGATGGCCAGAAGCTGCCCGAAGAGGTCGGGGGTGCGCCCGGCGATGCGGAAACCCACCAGGACGATCCCCATGTAGGTGACGATGAGGAAGCCGGTACCCAGCAGCCCCCACTCTTCTCCGATCATGGAGAAGATGAAGTCGTTGTGGGGCTCGGGAAGGAACCCGAACTTCTGCCGCCCCTCTCCGAAGCCCACCCCCATGGCCCCCCCGGACCCCAGGGCGATGAGGGACTGATGCACCTGGTATCCGGCTCCGCCGCCATGCCCCTCGGAATCGATGAAAGCCCGAAGCCGCTCTCCCCGGAAGCCGGAGAAGAGCTGAGCCATGGCCAGGGGCGCCAGAAGGAGCCCGAGGAAGAGGAAATGGCCGATCCGGGCGCCGGCGGCGAAGATCACCACGGCCCCGAGGAGCCCGGCTACGAAGGCGGTGGAGAGGTCCGGCTGCAGGAGGACCGGGAAGAGGAGCACGCTCCAGACCAGGAGAAAGGGGAGGAGCCCCCGGGAGAGACTCCGGAAGTGCTCCTGTTTCTTCACCGCCAGGTGCGCCGTCCAGACCAGGATGGCGAGCTTGGCGAACTCCGAGGGCTGCACCGTGACTCCCAGGTGGAGCCAGCGCCGGGCTCCGTTGATCACCGGAGCCAGCTCCGTGGTCCACGGGAGGATCGTGAGAAGGGTGGCAGACCAGACCCCCGCCACCAGCGGCCAGGCCAGGAAGCGCCACCAGGTGTAGGGAAACCGGGCGCATCCCGCCAGTAGGACCAGCCCCACCGCGACCCCAGCCGCCTGACGAAGCACGTAGAAAGTGTCAGGAAGGGACTGCCGCTGGGCCAGAAACGCGGAGGCGGAATAGAGGTTCACCAGCCCGAAGGCCAGGAGGAGGAGGGTGGCCATGAGGAGAGCCGCCGGTTCCCATCCCGTCCCCAGCCCGGTGCCGGGGCTGTTGGCCGGCGCACGGGGGGTCACATCTGCGGAGATCCCTCTCATGCCGCCTCCTCGCCCCGGGCCAGTTCGGCAAAACGCCGTCCCCGGGCCTCGTAGTTGGTGAAAAGGTCGAAGGAGGAACAGGCGGGGGAGAGAAGGAGGAGGTCCCCGGGGAAGGCTCGGCGACGGGCTTCCGCCACTGCAGTGTCAAACCCCCCGGAAACCACCACCAACCGGGGGGCAGCAACCACTTCCCGGCCCGGACTCCCCATCTCCCGGAGCGCCTCTTCCAGCTCCTGTGCCAAACGGACGCGAGCCTCGCCGAAGAGGACGGCCACCCTTGCGTGCCGAACCAACGCGGAAGCCAAGGGGCGGAAGTCCTCCCCCTTGTCCTTTCCTCCCAGGAGGAGGACCACCGGGCGATCCAGGCTCTCCAGTGCGGACCGGGCGGCATGGACGTTTGTGGCCTTGGAGTCGTTCACCCAGAGGATGCCGTCCCGCTCCCCCACCGGCTCCATCCGGTGGGGGAGCGGCCGAAAGGAGAGGAGCCCCTTCCGGATCCCTTCCGGATCGGCACCGGCAAGACGGGCCGTGAGGGAGGCGCCCAGGGCATTCAGGAGGTTGTGGCGTCCCAGGACGGGAAGCTCCGAGGCGGGGAGGAGGGATTCCTCGTCCCCGCCGGGGACGCGGAGCGTGAGGACACCGCCCCGGAGAAACGCGCAGACCCCCACCTCGCCGTCACGGGCGTCTGTGGCTCCGGCGGAGGGATCAAGGGCGAAGAGGCACCGGACCCCCGGTGCGTCGCCCGGGAGATCCCGAACCACCGGGTCCTCTCCATTCAGGATCCACAGGGAATCGATGTGGGCATTCTGGAAGAGTCGGGCCTTGTCACGGTAGTAGGCCTCCAGAGAGGGGTACCGGTCCAGGTGATCGGGAGCCAGGGAAGTAACCACGCCGATCTCCGGCGCGAAATCCCGGGTGTCGGCGAGTTGGAAGGAACTCACCTCCAGGACGTACCACGCCGGCGCCGGCTCCCGAAGGGCCAGTTCCGAAGCCGCAGGAGCGAGCCCACCGCCCACATTCCCTCCCAGGGCCGCATCCACACCTGCCGCCTGGAGGAGGTGGGCGGCCAGCGCCGCGGTGGTGGTCTTCCCATTCGTCCCGGTCACGGCGATCAGTGAACCCTGGTAGAACCGTACGGCGAATTCAGGCTCGGACACCCACTCGAGGCCCCGGGCCCGGAGTGCTCGGAGCACCGGAGCGTCCGGCGGAATTCCCGGTGAGACGACGACGGTGTCCGCCTCCGCGATCCGGTCCATGTCGTGCCGGCCCAGATGGACGTGGGCTCCCAGGGCTCGCAACTCATGGGCTGTAGCTGCAGTCGGGTCGTCGGTGCGTAGGTCCGAGGCATAGACCTCTCCTCCTTCTCTTAGGGCCAGTCGAGCCGCGGCGACGCCGCTCGCTCCCAGGCCAATGATGGACACCCTCACCGGATCTTCAGCGTGCTGAAGGCCAGCAGGGCGCACAGGATTCCCAGGATCCAGAAGCGGATGACCACCTTGGTCTCGGCCCACCCCAGCTTCTCGAAGTGGTGATGGAGGGGGGCCATCTGGAGCAGTCGGATCCCCTCCCCCTGGGTCCGCTTCGTGTACTTGAACCACCCCACCTGGAGCATGACAGAGAGGGCTTCTGCCACGAACACGCCTCCAACGATGAGGAGGAGGAACTCCGCTTTCAGGAGGATCGCCATGACCGCCAGGGCGCCTCCGATGGCTAAAGATCCGGTGTCGCCCATGAAGACCTCTGCGGGATGGGCGTTGTACCAGAGGAAGCCGATGGCCCCCCCGGCCAGCGCCGCGGCGAAGACCGCCAGTTCCCCGGCTCCGGGGAGATAGAAGAGACCGAGGTACGCCGAGGTATCCACGCGGCCGATGAGGTAGGCGAACACCCCGAAGGTGGCCACGGCGATGGCCCCCAGTCCGGCGGCCAGGCCATCCAGCCCGTCGGTGAGGTTCACGGCATTGGAGGAGCCGGAGACCACCATGGCGACGAAGACCACGTAGGCCGGGACCCAGAAGGCCGCCACCCACCCTTCGAAGAAGGGAACCATGGTCCAGGTGGCTGGCATGGGGTGGATGGGCACCATCACGAGGAAGACCCCCAACCCCAGTCCGAAGGACAGCTGTCCCACCATCTTGTACCGGGCCACCAGCCCCCGTGGACGGCCCTGCACCACCTTCAGGTAGTCATCCATGAAGCCGATGGCCCCCATCCAGAGGAAGGCCAGGAGGCTCAGGACCACGTACCAGTTGGTGAGTTGGGCCCAGAGGAGAGTGGAACCGGTGGCGGCCAGGATGATGAGCGTTCCCCCCATGGTGGGGGTGCCGGATTTCTTCAGGTGAGTCTCGGGACCATCCGTCCGCACCACCTGTCCCACCCGGAGATGGCGAAGCCAGGAAATGGTCCGAGGCCCCGCCAAGAAGGCGATGAACAGGGCCGTTACCCCCGCCCCTGCCGAACGGAAAGTGAGGAAGTTGAAGAGATTGAAGATGATGTGGACATCGGCCAGGCGGGGAAGGAAATGGGAGAACATCAGGCGGTCCCTCCCCGGGGCCCGAAGACCTCCTGGAAACGGGGGAGGAGCTGCTCCAGGGCCACCCCGCGGGAGGCCTTGAGGAGGACCGTCTCTCCTCCGCCGAGGCGAGACCGGAGGAGGGTCCATGCCCGGTCAGGAGTGTCGGCACCCACGAATTCGGCCCCCCCATCCGAACCGGGGACCCCTTCGGAGTCGGAGCTGGCTCCTGGGCTGGCTCCGGACTCCAGGGCCTCCTCGCGGATCTGCTCCGCGGGCACGGCGAATTCTCCCACGCCCACCACCAGGCGAAGGGGGAGGGTGCGGGCCCATTCCAGGAGGTGGCGGTGGAACGCCTCCGACCCGGGGCCCAACTCCAGCATGCTTCCCAGGACCGCTACGCGCCCACCGTGCGCCGGAAGATCGGAGAGGAGCTGCAATGCCGCCCGGGTGGACTGTGGATTGGCGTTGTAGCAATCCACCACCAGGGTGAGGTCCCTGAGACGAAGGAACTCCCCCCGAAGCCCTGGAGCTCGGGCCCTCTCCACTGCGGCGAATCCCCGTTGGGCCGGCACCCCCAGGAGGTCTCCGGCCGCAAGGGCCAGGAGAGCGTTCCGGACCCCGTGCCGCCCCGGGATTCCGCATCGGAAGGTCCCTGCGGGGATACGTACCCGCCAGCGTCCCTCCCCGTCCACGTCCAGCAGCTCCCCCCTCCATTCGGGATCCGCCTGCACCGAGAGTCCAGCGACCCGCGTCGGAATGGAGAGGGCGCGGGTCCGGTCCGGAAGGGATGACGGCTCATCCCCCACCACCGCCGTTCCTCCCGGCTGGAGTCCCCTCAGAAGAGCGAGTTTCTCCTCCATAACCCCTTCCAGGTCCCCCAGCCCCTCCAGGTGAGACTCGCTCACCGTGGTGAGCATCCCATGGTCCGGCTCGGCGATCCTGACCAGGGCCGCGATCTCTCCGGGCTCGCTGGTTCCCACCTCTACCACTACCGCGTCGACCTCCTCGGGAGTGGCCAGAAGGGTGAGAGGGACCCCCACCCGGTTGTTGAGATTACCCGAGGTGGCGTGGACGGAATGGGTGGTGGCCAGGACCGAGGTGAGGAGATCCTTCGCCGTGGTCTTCCCGGAGGAGCCGGTAATGGCCATGACGGGGACCTTCAGGGCGCGACGCCGATACCGAGCCAGGGCCCCCAACGCCTCCAGGGTGTCCGTCACCTCATAGAGGAGAAAATCTTCTACGAGAGCCGCCGGAGAGGGGACAGCCCCCCGCTCCACCACGGCGCCGGCGGCTCCAGCGGATGCGGCGGCATCCAGGAAGGCATGGCCATCAAAAGACGGGCCCCGGAGCGCCACGAAGAGATCCCCTTCCCGGAGCGTCCGGGTATCGGTGGACACGCCGGCGAAGGCGCGGCCATCCCCGGCTCCACCAGACCCCGCTCCACCAGACCCGGCTCCACCGGACGCCTCACCCAACGCTTCCCGGACCATGCGGTGCGTCCATGGGAAGGCCGTCCCGGTCCCTTCCGTCCCGGGTCCCACCGTCCCACCCCCTGGCGTCCCGGCGTTCCCCCTCACGGGAGGTCTCCCCGGTCCAGAAGCTCCCGTACCACTTCCCGTTCATCGAAGGGACGGGACTCGGTCCCTACGACCTGGTAGGTCTCATGCCCCTTTCCCGCCAGGAGGATCGCGTCCCCTTCCACCGCCACCTCCAGGGCCCGGGCGATGGCCTCCCTCCGGTCCACGATCCGCTCGTACGTCGCCCCCGCCATTCCGCTGAGGATGTCATCCACGATCCGATCCGGGTCCTCGGTCCGGGGATTGTCGGAGGTGACGATGGCCAGGTCCGAGCCCCGGGCCGCCACCTCGCCCATTTCCCTCCGCTTGCTTCGATCCCGGTCCCCTCCGGCCCCAAAGACGACGATAAGGCGACCCGGGTAGAGGGGGCGGAGGGTCTCCAGCACCCGGCGGAGGGCGTCGGGTGTGTGGGCGTAGTCCAGGATCACGGGGACCGGCCGGGTTTCCACCACCTCCAGGCGGCCCCGGATCCCCGACGCATGGGAAAGGGCCCGGGCGATGCGATGGAGGGACATCCCCGCGGCGCGGGCCACCCCTGCCGCGCAGAGGGCGTTCTCCACATTGAACCGCCCCAGGAGGGGCAGCCGCACCGCAGCCACCTCCCCGCGCTCCTCCAGGAGAAAACGGGAGCCTTCCCCGTCCAGGCGGATCTCCCGAGCCGTGAGGTCGGGGAGACGCTCCCGGGCTTGGGGGATCCCGGAGACCCCCGACCCTTCCATCCGGACCAGGCGGAGTCGACCGGGGATGGTGGGAAGCCGGGCCCACGCCGGGTCCCGGCCATTCACCACCGCCACCCCGTCCGGAGCCAGGAGATCCAAGAGGTGGGCCTTTGAGCCGAGATACGCCTCCATCGTCCCGTGGTAATCCAGGTGATCCCGGGTGAGATTGGTGAAGCACGCCACATCCACCTGCAGTCCATCCAGCCTTCGCTGCTCCAGGGCGTGGGAGGATGCCTCCAGGGCAACGGCCGTCACCCCCTCCTCCCGCAGCCTGCGGAAGCTACGGGCCAGTCCCACCGGCCCCGGCGTGGTGAGCCCGCCCAACCCATCCCGTACCTCACCGGTCGGGCCCACCACTCCAAGGGTTCCCAGTGCAACCGAATTCCGGTCATGGGAAAGGAGATGCCGGACGAGAAGGACGGTGGTGGTCTTGCCATTCGTCCCTGTGACCGCGGTCACCAGCATCCCGTCTGCAGGATTTCCCTCCAACGCCATGGCCACCAGTGCCGCCGCCCGTCGGCCATCGGTGACCTGGATCTGGGGAAGGGACACCCCATGGACCACTTCTTCCACCACCGCCGCCACGGCCCCACGGGCCCGGGCGTCGGCCAGGAATGCGTGTCCATCCTGTCGGGTCCCCTTCCAGGCCAGAAAGAGTTCTCCAGGCTGCACCGTCCGGGAGTCCTGGGCGGCCCCGGTGAGGGCGATGTCCATCACCTCGGGGAACGGGATTCCCAGAGCCCCTTGCGAGCCCTCCCCCGCGACGGCACCCGGGACTTGGCCCGGGACCTCTTCGGACACCAGGAGGTCGGCGGAGCGCAGAAGGTCGGTGATCCCAGCCAGGGAAAGACTCACAGGGTCCGGAACGGACTCCGCTTCCGTCATCGACGGCTCCGCCCTCCATCGGAGATGACGCGAACGGTGTCCCCCCGATTCAGGAGTGCTCCGGGGGCGGGTCGGGTGGATCGAACCAGGCCCTGTCCCTCCCACTCCACCACCAGCCCAGCGGCGTGAAGGCGGCGGGCCGCCGTCCGGGGGGATAATCCGGACAGATCGGGCAGCCCCACCACCGGCTTGCTCCCCGACGCCGGACCGTTCCCCTGGACTCCCGGGGGACCACCCTCCCGCGCTGCGCCAGAAATCGCGTCTCCTCCATTGACTCCCTGCGCCGCATCAACTCCACCGGCCACGTGGATCCGAGGCCGGGGACGGGCCTCCCAGAGCGGATCCGGGGATCTCTCGGGGGAAAGGGCGGACACGGTCCGAGCCGTGGACGGTGTCGAGGCAAGGACCAGGGGAGGCGACCCTCCGACGTTCGGAGCCTCTCCCCGGGCCACCCGCTGGGCCTCCTGCTCCTGTCGAACGGCTTCCACCCGGGCCTCTTCCTGGCTCCGGGCGATGGCCGCCAGTGCCCTTCGATCCAGGGGGGGACGACGGGCCGCCAGAACCGCCTCCATGGTGGCTCGGGTCACCGGAGCCGCAGTGGCGCCTCCGTAGTAGACACCCCGAGGCCGATCCAACTTCACGAAGACCACGAGCTGGGGATCATCCGCCGGGAAGAACCCCACGAAGGAAGAGTAGTAGGCCCCCACCTCGTAGCCGCCCCCAGGCCCCGTCGCCCGGGAGGTGCCGCTCTTCCCCGCCACGGCGAAGGAGGCCAGCCGTGCCCGGGTACCGGTGCCGTCTTCCACTGCCTCCACCAGCGCCTGGTTGACCTCCTCGGCAACGACGGGATCCACCACCCGGCGGACCACCCGGGGCTCGAAGCGCTCCAAGACCCGACCGTCGGGTGACCGAAGTTCCCGGAGAATCCGGGGTTCCATGAGAAGCCCGCCGTTGGCCAATGCTCCGTAGGCCATGGTCATCTGGAGGGGGGTCACGGCCACTTCGTATCCGATGGCCAGAGAGGCCGGGGACTGGCGGGACCAGGCCCGGGGGTTGCGAAGGGTCCCCGACGCCTCGCCGGGAAGCTGGATCCCCGTCGGGACCCCGAAGCCGAAGTCCCGGAGGCCCTCGAATTGCTCCTCCGGGCTGAGGCGCTCCGCCACCCGAGCGATCCCCACGTTGGAGGAGACCCGGAGCGCATGGGCCAGGGAGACCTTCCCCACGGCAGACACATCGGTAATGGTCCGCCCGGCGACTCTCCACCTTCCGTCGGCAGTGTCCACCGAGTCCGCCATGGAGACCCGGTCCATACGGAGGAGAGAGGCCACCGTGAAGGATTTGAGGGTGGATCCCGGCTCGTAGGGAGTATTGATTCCCCCCAGGTTATTCGCCGAGCCGTCCTTCAGGGAGACCATTGCCAGGATCTCGCCGGAGCGGGGATCGGTGACGATGAGGTCCCCACCCCGGGCACCCGTCTCCTCCAGCGCGTTCTCGAGCGCTTCGCGGGCGATCTCCTGGAGGTCTCGGTCCAGGGTCAGGACCACGTCCCCGCCAGGGACAGGGGCGGCCACCACCCAGCTCTCCCCTGGAATGGCACGGCCCTCCGAGTCCCGTGCCACGATCCGACTCCCCGGTACCCCCCGGAGAAAAGGCTCCAACTCCTGCTCGATCCCCCCGGATCCATTCTCATCCACCACCGCACCCAGGATCCCCCGGGCCAGGTCGCTGTGGGGATAGGACCGCCGGAGTTCCCGCTCCACGTAGACGCCCTGGGTCCCCTGAAGGGCCTCGCGCGCCACCGGCGGATAGCGATCGGGAAGCTGCACCCAGCGTCGGTCCGAGTGGGTGAGTCGCCGGGCCTGGGCGGAGGTGAGGCCCAGGACCTCCATGAGCTGGGCGGACACCTGGTCTCGGTCCTTGAGTTCATGGGGAGCCACCCCGATCCGGAACGCCTCATGGCTCAGGGCGAGGGGGATCCCGCTCCGATCGAGAATGGATCCCCGGGGTGCCGCAACCTCTCCCCGGGCTCTATGCTGCTGCTCCGCCAGGGCCCGCCACTCCTGTCCCTGGACGATCTGGAGTTCGGTGGTTCGGAAGAGAAGGAAACCTCCGGCCAGGAGCCAGAGGACCAGGAGGCTTCGTCTTCGGACCGGGGGACGATCCAGGACCGGGGTCCGACGTGGCCCGGGCTTCATGGCACTTCTCCTTCCAGCAGGATGATCTCCCCGGCCGACGGAGTACGCATCCCCAGACGCTCCCGCGCCGAGGGAACCACGTGTCCCCGGCTTTCCAGGGTCTGGATCCGGCGATGGAGTTCTGCACGCTCCGCCTCCACCAGGGAGAGCGCACGCTGGACTGCATCCAGGTCCCTCAGGGCCTCGAGCGCCCGGGCCTGACGCCAGGTGACCAGGCTCAGGGCGGCCAGCAGCGCCACCACTGCCAGGGCGGTCAGGAGCACGCTGTAGGTTCTCATGCCGCCTTTCTCCATGCGCGAAGGCGGGCGCTTCGGGAGCGGGGGTTCCCTTCCACCTCCTCCGGGGTGGGCCGGACCACGGAACGAGTGAGGGTCTCGCCCAGGGCCTCGCCCCGACAAACGCAGACTGGGATCTCAGGGGGGCAGACGCAGCTTCGGCTCCACTCCCGGAAGGCCTGCTTCACGGGACGGTCCTCCAGGGAGTGATAGCTGATGACCACCAGGATTCCCCCGGGCAGGAGCGCGTCCCGGAGGGCCGGAAGGGCCCGTCCCAGGGCCCCCAACTCGTCGTTCACCTGGATTCGCAGGGCCTGGAACACCCGGGCTCTCTCCTTGATGGCCGGAGGTCGGCGAAACGCTGCCTCCATGGTTTCCAGCAGATCGTCAGCGACCCGGAACGGGATCTCCCTCCTTCGACGGACCACCTCCCGGGCGATGAACCTGGCCCGGGGCTCCTCTCCGATCCGTCGGAAGAGTTCCTTCAGCTTCCCTTCCTCCCACTGGTTCAGGATGTCGGCGGCGGTGCCCCCCCCCCCCCCCCCCCC
>SL_3KL_010_SEDDRAFT_10000373_pt1 | contig 35884 bp, 27 predicted proteins | sample SodLakKL_010_SED_2_FD_10381 | JGI IMG/M metagenome (IMG submission 10381) | reverse complement strand
TTGCCGTCAATATGGATCGCTGGAACGAATTGCCTGAAGATCTTCAGCTTATACTTGAACTGTGTGCCAAGGAATACTCCCGGATGAGAGCTATGCATCATGAGCCTCTCGATCACTACTACCTGGAGCAAATGATCGACTACGGGGTTGAAGTTATCAACTGGTACGACACACCTGAAGAGATCGAAAGAGCCAAGCAATACTCGTTAGAGCTCTGGGAGGAATTTGCCGTCGACGATCTTTCCCGGAAGGCCCTGGATTCTCAGTTGGAATATATGAGAATGATTGGATTGATCGAGGATTGATCGACTAGCAGCTTAAATAAGTGGAGGACAGAATAGATGATCAAAAAAGTCCTGGCCATTATTGATGCGATACCATTATACTCAGGAAGGCTTTTTGCCTTCCTGAGTATCCTTGTAATTATGATCATTATGGCGGAGGTAATCGCACGTTATATCTTTAACAGTCCATTTATCTGGTCACATGAAAGCATGACATTTGCCAGCGCTTTTCTCTACACGCTGGGAGGAGGTTACGTGCTCTGCGAGCGCGGTCATGTCAGCGTTGATATTATCCATAAGCATCTTTCGGTAAAGGGTAAAGCAATTTTGAACATTATTGCCTCCCTTTTCATGTTTTTTTACATAATAATTTTAACCCAAACGACCCTAAACTATGCTTTAAGATCAATAAGTATCCTGGGGCGGAGCGGAACACCCTGGAACCCGCCTGTTTATCCGGTTAAGACGGCAATTTTTATTGCCGTAATCTTGATTTTGCTGGCCGCTATAGGGAATTTGATACGTGACATCTACACTGCAGCTACAGGGAGAGAAGACCTATGAACTTTGACCTCGGCATTGAATATATTACCCTGATCATGTTTGGTGGGCTTTTTTTATTGCTTATGTTGAATGTTCCGATAGCCTTCGCCACTGGTTCCATGGCTGTTATCTGCGCCCTGCTTTTTTGGAGTCCGCGGGCAATCCACCTGTTTCCTTCCTCTATTTATACCATGGTAACCAACTATATTTTTGTGGCCGTGCCCATGTTTATTTTTATGGGGGCAGTACTGGAGCGCTCCGGAATAACCGATCACCTTTATGAAGCGGTTTACAGCTGGGTGGGTTCAGTGAGGGGCAGCCTGGCCGTGGCCACTGTACTGGCCAGCCTGATTATGAGTGCCATGGTGGGCGTGATTGGAGCAATAATTGTCAGCATGGGACTAATCGCCCTTCCATCCATGTTTAAACGTAACTACGACAACGGTCTGGCCATGGGGACAGTGATGGCCGGGGGGGCCCTGGGGGTGCTTATTCCTCCCAGCATCATGCTGATCATGTATGCCACCTGGGCCGGCCTGCCGATTAAAAGGGTTTTCCTGGGAGCAATCATGCCCGGCCTGCTCCTGGGAGGACTGTTTATAATTTATATTTTGATCAGATGCTACCTGCAACCCGGACTTGGGCCGGCAGTACCGCCCTGAAGAAAGGGCTACCCTGGCTCAAAAGTTATCATCCATTAAAGCCCTGATCCTGCCTGCCGCCCTGGTTATTTTTGTGCTGGGATCTATTTTTGGTGGCATTGCAACTCCGACAGAAGCCAGTGGAATGGGGGCTTTTGGGGCCCTTATTTGTGCCCTGGTTTACAAAAAGCTAAACTGGGACCTGCTTAAATATGCCGCTCTTAGCACCATTCGCCTTTCATCTATGGTCATGTGGATCGGTTTTGGGGCGGTAATGTTTATCAGTGTTTATAATGCCCTGGGGGGAGTCCAGTTTATAAAAACATTAATGCTGGGGCTTCCGGTTGATCCCTGGGTCTTGCTAATTGGTATGATGTTTGTTATTTTGCTGCTGGGGATGATCATTGAGTGGGTGGGCATTATTATGCTGGTAACCCCCATATTTTTGCCTATTGTCAGCGCCCTCGGATTCGACCCCCTCTGGTTCGGACTGCTCGTATGTATAAACCTGCAGATGGACGTTTTAACACCACCGTTTGGCTACGCCCTGTTTTACATGAAAGGGGTGGCTCCCAAGCACATTACCACTGCTGATATTTACCGTTCTTCTGCTCCATTCGTGCTATTGCAGTTGACAGGCTTGACGCTATGCATCCTGTTTCCCCAGATAATTTTATGGCTTCCTTCGGTAGTGAAGTAACATCGGCCGACCGGCAGCTCTTTTGATGAAACATCACGGGGGTTGACTTTAAATTTGAAGATGAATGTCATAGAATTACCACAGAATTCCTGGTATGGAGAGGAACAGGCACATATTAGCTTGCCTGCTGATTGGGATATCAGGGTTAACGATATTCCCGCCGATAGTTTGAATAAGATGACTGAAGAAGAGATTCAGGAGAAAATCTCCTGTCCCAATTCCTCAGGCAACCTAAGAGAACTGGCTGCAAAACGTAACAAGGCAGTAATCATCTTCGACGATCTGTCCAGGCCAACCAGGCTGGATAGAATCGCACCTTTTGTTGTCGAACAGCTCCTGGCCGGGGGGATTAAAGAAGAACAAATTAGTTTTATAGCTGCGCTCGGTGCGCACGGAGCCCATACAAGGTTAGATTTTGCCAAAAAGCTGGGCGAAGAGATTATCAGCCGCTTCCCGGTATACAATCATAATCCTTATGAAAATTGCCTGTACGTGGGAAAAACAAGATCAGGCTTTCCCCTTTATTTTAACAGGGAATTTTTATCAGCCGATCTTAAAATTGCCATGGGCTGCATTCTACCCCATGCCTTTAACGGCTTCGGAGGTGGGGGCAAACTCCTGTTGCCGGGTATTGCTGCGATGGAAACCATCCAAACCATACATACTCAAGCAGTTGATGATTTGAAAAACAGGGGAGTCGGTTTTGTAGGCAACATGGGTCTGAATGAAAATAGCAGGATGCAAGAAGAGATCGATGATGCCATCAAGATCACAAAACTGGATTTTTTGATCAATGTTCTCCCCAATAGCAGCAGGGAAGCTGTTGCTTTGGTGGCCGGTGATCCGATTATTGCCTATCAGGAAGGTGTGGGCATTGCAAAAAATATTTATATTACCGATTACCACCACAATGCAGATGTAGTTATTACCAACGCTAACGCCAAAGCCAACGAGGCTCTCATCGCCCTGCTTATGGGAGCTAAATCTTTGAAAAAAACTGGTGGGGATTTGGTCACTGTGGTCAACTGCCCTACCGGGCAAATCATTCATTACCTGTTTGGACGGTTTGGGGAAAACTACGGAGGCAAGCTTTGTCTTAGTGATGACATTATCCCCGAAAGAGTTAAAAGGAGCATCATTTACAGCAGGTACCCGGGCCAGTGTTATGGCCTGGACCGCCGGGCAGTAGAATCCACCAGCTGGGCAGATGTTTTAAACATGCTGCAGCAAGAAAACGGAAAGGGAACAAAAGCGGTAATCTACCTGGATGGAACCATGCAGTATTTAGACCCTTCCCAGGTGGCAGCCGTCCCTGATTAGGGTAAGAAAATATTTTTCCAGGTCATAAACACTCCCCACCCTTTAAATCTTTAAAATGCCAATAAATACTTTAAGCTTATATTCGACATCCTTAGATATAAATTGATCATAAAGATGATCCATATTCATCTTCTTTATAATGTTTTGAATTTATTCCCATAATTAATTACACCACTAAAAATAAGGTGCTAATAGATAAGTTCTTTTTTCGTTATAAAAGCAAAAACACCCGCAAAGCCGGCATTCATAAATACTCTGCGGGTATCATCTATCCTTCAAATAGTCGCAAACAATGTATACTTATTTTTTGGTGGAGGCGGCGGGAGTCGAACCCGCGTCCGAAGGCTCAGCTGCAGAAGTTTCTACAAGCTTAGTTCCGGCTTTATTTCTCGCGCCCCTGGCTCCCCGGAACGGGATCCATCGGCGCCAGTCCCTTTAGTTTTCCCGAAGCAGCGGCGGGACAACCACTGCAGCGGTAGGCCGGCTTTTTGACACCCCTGTCCTTTCCTCCGGCCGGGGAAAGAAGGGATGCGCTGCTTTATTTAAGCAGCGAGTGCGTAATTCGGTTTGGCGTTTATAGCCGTTCCATGTTTTATCCAGGTCATGGTCCTGGGCTTGCCGCTCCTGCTTCTACAACCCCCGTCGAATCCAAAACGCCCCCAAACTTGGTCAGATTTGTTGTTTTTCCTTAAATTGCCTTTCTATCTCACGCTTACTGTCTCGCTCAGCGATATCACGCCGCTTGTCATAAAGCTTTTTCCCCCGGGCCAGACCCAGTTCAATCTTGACCAGCCCTTGTTTCAGGTAAACCTTCAGGGGGATAAGAGCATAACCCTTCTCCTGTGTTTTACCGACCAACCTTCTTATTTCAACCTTGTGCATTAAAAGCTTGCGAGCACGTACTGGATCATGGTTAAAACGATTGCCCGGTTCATATGGGCTTATATGCATATTATACAGGAAAAGTTCTCCGCCTTCAACCTTTGCATAACTGTCTTTGAGGTTGACCCGGGCATTGCGGACAGATTTAACCTCGGTCCCGCTCAATACGATACCGGATTCATAAGTCTCTTCGATATGATAATCATGCCATGCTTTACGGTTTTTACTAATCAGCTTTTCCACATTGTTCAGTCCCTGTATAAAGGCAGCAGTTGACAGCTGCGGCCTGGTTAAAATGAAATAGGCTGTTCCCATTTTTCGGCATAGACAAATTCCTGTAATTCTTTACGGGGCCTTGGAGAAGGCACTGTTTCAGGTACTCCGAGTGGTGTCATTGCTACCACCCTGTATTCAGGAGGAACTGCACAGACAGAACGGGCCGCGGCTTCATCGAATAAGCCGACCCAGCAAGTACCAAGTCCTTCAGCAATAGCAGCAAGCATTAACTGCTGCATGGCTAAACCGGCATCAAGCATGTAGTAATCCTTCCCGTCCTGATCACCGGAAGCCCTGGTATCAGCGCAAAGGACAATCACCACCGGGGCAGTCTGGCTGATAGATTTATAAGCCGGGTTACTTTCAGGCAGGCTTGCTGCCAGCTGTTTTTTCCGCTCCGGATCACGGACTATGATAAAACTCCAGCACTGTTTGTTTTTCCATGAAGGGGCTATCCGAGCCGCTTCTAAAACAGCTTTAATTCTTTGATCTGACACCGGATCTGTTTTGTATTTACGGACACTTCTTCTTTCCTGCAAAGCTTGATAGATATCCATCAAACAACCTCCTTGTCAACCGGGGCAAAGGTTACTTTACCTTCCTCCCTGTTCGCTCGAATTACCTGTACCTGGATAGTATCACCCAGGCGATATTTTTTCCGGGTTCTTTCCCCGGTCAGGGCTGCCGCTTTTTCGTTATATATGTAGTAATCATCACTTAGTTCATTAACAGGAATCATTCCTTCAACGGTATTATCCAATTCTACAAAAAGACCAAAATTTGTTACTCCATTAATAATACCAGTGTATATTTCACCAATTTTATGTTCCATGTACTGGGCCTTTTTAATTTCGATACTGGCTCTTTCTGCATCAACTGCCGCCCGCTCTCTTTCTGATGATTGTTGGGCTATAGCCGGTAANCGGGATTGCAGACGGCTGGCTTTTTCTTTTGAAAACCCACCAGACATGAGATACTGCTTTAATATGCGATGAACCACCAGATCAGGGTATCGCCTGATTGGCGAAGTGAAATGGCAGTAACACCCGGAGGCCAGGCCAAAATGCCCTTCATTAGAAGCGCTGTAACAAGCCTGGGGTAAAGAACGCAGTATCAGGTAACGAACCAGTTTTTCAGTTTTTTCTCCCTTCGAATTTTCCAGCAAATTTTTAAGGTGTTTTGGTTTGAGCTCTTTTATTCTAGCTATGGCTTTAACATTCATCAGGGTCAGGGTCTCTCTGAGAGAAGCCAACTTTTCACCGGTAGGAACAGCATGAATGCGATATATGCAGGGCAGCTTATTTTTATTTAAATGTTCGGCAACTGCTTCATTGCAGTAAACCATAAACTCTTCGATTAAAGATTCTGAACGGCCCATCTGGCGTTTTTCTACCGAAAGTGGGACACCTTCTTCATCTATTTCAATTCGGGCTTCCGGTATATCAAGGTCCAGGCTTCCACGCTCCATGCGTCTCTTCCTCAGAATATCTGCGAGGCAGACCATTTGATCAATCATATCCGCCACAGAATCATTCTCAAAATGATTGGACTGCTTTGCACCGGCCAGGTAATTTTCAACCTGCTGGTAGCTCAAACGTTCAGTTACCCGAATCAGACTGGTTTTGAACTGGACGTTAAGGAGATTGCCATCTTCATCGATATCCATAAGCGCACTGACAGCAAGACGATTTTTGCCGGCCTGCAAACTGCATATTTTTTCTGAAAGCATAGGTGGAAGCATATGGATAGCCCGCTCTACCAGGTAAATGCTGGTTCCCCTTTTTAACGCCTCACGATCAAGCGGTTTGCCCTGGCGCACGTATTGTGAAACATCGGCAATATGCACTCCAAGACGAAATACACCTGGATCAGGTTTTTCCAGCGAAACAGCATCATCAAAGTCACGTGCCTGTTCATCATCAATAGTAACCATCTCTAGATTACTAAGATCAGCCCTTCCCTGTTCTTCGGCCAATCTTAAAATATCCTCTTCACCGGGTATCGTTTCGAGTTCTTTCATAACTTCCTGCGGATGTTCACCGGGCAGGTCAAATTTGTGCTTAAAAGTCAGCTGCTCTGTGCGAAAGCTGCCGGGCGGACCAATGTGTTCAACCACCTTGCCCCGGGAAATCCTCTTTCCCTGGGCCCATTTTTCAATTTCAACAACTACTTTATCTCCGGGTTGTATATGCTTAATACCTTTTAAAGAAACCTGGACCGATCCCGGAAAACGCTGATCGTCAGGAATTACATAATACCGATTATCATCATGATGCAGTGTGCCTACCAGGCGGCTTTGTCCCCGTTTGAGAATACCAATAACCGTTCCTTCTCTTCTCCGCCGGCTTCTTTTCCGGCTTAGCTGAACGAGTACCCTGTCTCCATGAGCTGCTTCATTCAGGTTATTGGCACTGATATAAACATCGTCACGCTGCTGTTCAGGGCGTAAGAAAGCAAAACCACGGCGGTTTCCCTGAAGCACCCCGGTCAATACACCCAGGCGCTCGGGTAAACCATAACGACCACTTTCGTTTTTTATCACCAGGCCTTCTTCATTCATTTTTTTCAGTTCATCTCTGAGGATACTTTTGTCCTGCTGCTGCATTTCAAGACCGGCCAGAATTTGCTTTAAGGTTAACGAGGACTGGTGGTGATTTTTGAGTAAATCCATGATCCTGTTTCGCAGAATCCTTGATGTGTTTTCTCTCTTTTTCAATATTTCAAAGCCCAACTCCTTCGATTAATTAACTGTTCTGATCAACTATAGATCTTTTTCATAACAAAAGGCAGGGGCTGTTGACAACTCCCCTGCCGGCAGTTAATTATAAATAATCCAGCTTAGTTAACTACTACAAGAATAATCGTAAAAAGCATGAACCCTATGGCCAGGACGGTGGTTACCTTGCCGAGCATTTCATCAAGTCCCTTTTTTTTGCCGACCAGGGATTGTGCACCTCCGGCTATAGCGCCCAAGCCTGCACTTCGACCTGATTGCAATAGTACCGTGGCTATAAGAGCGACACATAAAAATAGGTAAATAACAGTTATCACAGTTTGAATCATATGTGAACCTCCAAAAAACTTCGCGTATCAGACAAAAAGTATTTTAACACATTATCGCTGCTTTGACAAATTATATTTTAATGATTCACCAGCGTAGCCTGCTGCCCGGCCCAGGCTTTCTTCTATACGTAAAAGCTGATTATACTTGGCCACCCGGTCAACCCGGGAAGGTGCTCCGGTTTTAATAAGCCCCGCATTAGTTCCCACTGACAGGTCGGCTATAAAACTATCAGCCGTTTCGCCGGAACGGTGTGAAATCATGCAGCTGTAGCCGGCACGACGGGCCAGGGCCATGGTTTCCAGGGTTTCGCTGAGGGTGCCGATCTGGTTTAATTTGATTAAAATGGCATTGGCTGTCGCAGACTCAATGCCACGGTTCAGGCGTTCAGTACTGGTAACAAAAAGATCGTCGCCGATCAGCATGAGTTCCTTACTTAAGACCCCGGTCATCTCTTTCCAACCGGCCCAGTCCTCTTCATCCAGGCCATCTTCAATACTGATCAGTGGAAAGCGATTGGCCAGATCCCGGTAATAATCAATTAGCTCCCCTGCTTTGTAATTCCTGCCCTCAACATGGTATAAGCCATCTTTATAGAATTCACTGGCAGCTGCATCAAGAGCTAAGCCAATCTCTTCACCGGCCCGGTATCCTGCAGAAGCAATAGCTTCGAGGATCAATTCCAGGGCTTCTTCACTGGAACCCAGATCAGGGGCAAAACCACCTTCATCTCCTACATTTGTATTGAGGCCGCGTGATTTCAATATTTTTTTCAGGTGATGAAATACTTCTGTTCCCATCTGCATGGCCTGGGAAAAGGTGCTTGCTCCAAGCGGCACAATCATAAATTCCTGGATATCCATATTGTTGTCCGCATGCTCGCCCCCGTTCAAAATATTCATAAAGGGTACTGGCAGCATGCAGCCATCAAGTCCGCCAATATAACGATAAAGGGGCAAATCAAGCATAGAGGCAGCTGCTCTGGCCACGGCCAGCGAAACCCCGAGGATAGCATTTGCACCTAAACGAGATTTATTATCACTGCCATCCAGTTCAATCATTAAGCGATCCAGACCCTTTTGGTCGAGAACATTTTGCCCGCACATTTCCGGAGACAGGATATCATTAACATGCCGAACTGCTGTCATAACGCCTTTCCCCAGGTAACGTTGTTCATCACCATCACGCAGTTCAACTGCTTCAAATGCTCCTGTTGAGGCTCCAGAAGGCACGGCGGCACGGCCGTTCCAACCACCCTCCAGCTCAACATCTACTTCAATGGTCGGATTACCCCGTGAATCGATTATTTCACGGGCCTTGATCTTTTTAATCCGCTCTTCCACAATCATCCCTCCTTGTCGTTTATTTAGCATCTAACAACAGGTTATTTCCGGTCATCTGCGGTGGAACAGCAATACCGGCCAGGGCAAGAATGGTCGGGGCAACATCAGCAAGAATACCTTTTTTACGTAAAGCAGGTTTTCCCGGGCTGAGAAGTATAAAAGGAACCGGATTACTGCTGTGCGCAGTCAGAGTATCGCCTGAAGAGCCCAGCATTTCTTCGGCATTGCCATGATCGCCAACAATCAGTGTATACCAATCCCTGGTTAATGCTTCAGCGGCGATTGAACCCAGGGCCCTGTCAACTGCCTGCACCGCTGTAATCGCTGCCTGCAAATCACCGGTGTGTCCAACCATATCCATATTAGCAAAATTTGCCACTACCAGCATNTGTTGATCAATACGAATAGTCTCAATTATGCGTTCTGCTACCTCCGGAGCGCTCATTTCGGGCTGCAAATCGTAGGTNGCAACCTTTGGAGAAGGAACCATGATTCGTTCTTCACCGGAAAATGGTTTTTCCCTTCCACCATTAAAGAAAAAGGTTACATGGGCATATTTTTCTGTTTCGGCTATTCTTACCTGGGTCAGATTATTTTTTGCATATACTTCCCCAAGGGTGTCCTGCAAGTCATCCAGTGTGAATGCTACCGGTACCGGCAGTGAACGATCATATTCGGTCATGGTTGCCAGGTAAGGATGCTTTGGTTCAGAACCACGATCGAAATGTTCAAACTCATGGTCAATAAAAGCCCGGGTTATCTGACGGGCACGATCAGGCCTGAAATTAAAGAAAATCATGCTGTCTTCAGAATCAACAAGGGTTAAAGGTTTTCCTTTATTGTTTACAATCACGGTTGGTTGAACAAATTCGTCTGCCTCACCACGTTTATAAGCATCTTGCAGCGCTTCCAATGGACTTGAGGCTTTTAAACCTTCACCGTAAAGATAAGCTCTGTAAGCACGTTCGGTTCTTTCCCAGCGCTTGTCACGATCCATAGCATAAAAGCGACCGCTCACCGTTGCAACATAACAGTTTTTATTCTCCCCGGCATACTGCTCCAGGCGTTTCAGAAAAGGTTCGGCACCATATGGAACAGTATCGCGTCCGTCAAGAATGGCATGGATAAAAACTTTTTTTATGTTCTGTCTTCGAGCCATATCCATAAGAGCAAGAAGATGATCAAAATGACTGTGCACCCCACCGTCCGAAACCAGGCCAATCAGGTGAAGCACGCTGTCATTCTCTCTTACATTATCCATAGCTTTTAAGAAAACAGGGTTACGATAAAACTCTCCTGATTCAATACACTTCCCGATCCTGGTCAACTCCTGGTAAACAATCCTTCCGGCACCAAGATTAAGGTGACCTACTTCAGAATTACCCATTTGCCCGGAAGGAAGGCCGACCTCTTCACCAGCGGCAGCCAGTACGGTCCAGGGATATTCTTCAAAAAAATGATCAAGATTTGGCGTATCCGCCATACGTATAGCATTGCCCTCATATTCTTTACTATAGCCCCAGCCATCAAGAATAATTAATAAAACTTTTTTCAACTGATAACCGCCTTTCGGGCAGCTTGAATCAAAGTACCGAAAGAATCTGCCTCAAGGCTGGCTCCCCCAACCAGGGCCCCATGAATTGATGGGAGCACTGCGAATGAACCGATATTATCTGCTTTAACACTGCCACCATATTGAATATATACATTGCTCTCAGTTTTAGGGCCATATATGCTCCTGATCACCTCACGGATAAAAGAAGAAGCGGTTTCAGCATCAGCCGGTGAAGCGGCTTTGCCTGTTCCTATAGCCCAAACCGGTTCATAGGCAACGACCAGGGAATGCACATTTTCTGCAGTTAGGCCCTCCAGGGCTTCTACCAGTTGTTTCTTGATCACCTTTTCAGTAGCATCATCCTCTCTTTCAGTTTCAGTCTCGCCGACACAGAGGATCGGCTTTAAACCGCTTTCAAGAGCTGTTTTCACTTTTAGCCGGATCATTCTGTTATCTTCTCCCAGTAAATGCCGCCGTTCAGAATGACCGATAATAACATAGTCAACTCCCAGTTCCAACAGCATGGAAGCCGATATTTCACCGGTAAAGGCACCCTGCTCTTCCCAGTGCATGTTTTGTGCGCCCAATTTAATCGTGCTTCCCCGTAAAACTCCCGACGCTGCGGGTAGGGCAGTGAAAGGTGGACAAACCAGGACTTTTACGCCTTCAAATAAACTTTCATTTTGGAGTAAAGCCTGGCAAAAATCAACCGTTTCAGCTGTGGTCTTATGCATTTTCCAATTTGCGGCAATAATTAAATCCATGGATTAATCTCCTTTTCAAAAGCCCGAACAAATCTAGTATGGCCTGGTTGATGACAGAACGGGCTAAGTTTTATCCTGTAAAACAGTTATTCCCGGAAGTTCTTTACCTTCCCAGAATTCAAGAGTAGCACCACCACCGGTAGAGATAAAATTAATATCATCAGCCAGGTTCAAAAATTCCAGGGCAGCCACAAGGTCACCCCCGCCAACCACTGAATAGGCCTCACTTTCAGCTACTTTTAGGGCGGTAAACATAGTTCCCTGATCAAAAGGAGATATTTCGAAAACGCCCAGGGGTCCGTTCCAGACAATCATAGCTGAGTTCAAAATGCATTCACCGAAAGATTCTACCGTTTTAACGCCAATGTCGACTGCTTTCCAGCTATGATTTATTTTCTCCGGTTCGAGGGTTTTGAAACTGCTGCCGGGTTTTAATTCCCTGGTTACCACCAGGTCGACCGGTAGTACAAGGCGACAGCTGCTTTTCTCACTTTCGCCTATAATTTTGGCAGCTTCTTCAACCATATCTTTTTCATAAAACGAATCTCCCAGATCATATCCCCGGGCTGCAAGAAAAGTATTGGCCATGCCTCCGCCGACCAGCAGATAATCAGCCAGCTGCAAAAAATGACGCATAACATTTATTTTATCGGAAACCTTGGCTCCACCTAAAATTACAGTCAGGGGGCGAAGTGGGTTTTCAATGCTGCGGGATAGTTCTTCAATCTCCTTTTTCATCAACAGTCCGGCCACGGCCGGGATATATGAAGCAATACCTACCGTAGAAGCATGGGCCCGGTGGGCAGTGCCGAAGGCGTCATTAACAAAAAGATCTACCGGTTCAGCAAGCTTACCGGCAAATGCCTTCTCGTTGCTTTCTTCCCCCTTTTCAAAACGCAGGTTTTCCAAAAGAAGGAGGTCCCCGTTTTTCATATCAGCTACGGCTTTATTAACCACAGGCCCGACAACCTGGTCAAGTTTAATTACTGTCCTTCCCAGCAGCTCGGTTAATCTTGTGGCTACCGGGTCCATTTTTAATTCCTCTTTAGGCTGTCCTTTGGGTCGGCCCAGGTGAGAAGCTAAAACCAGCCGTGCTCCCCGCCCAAGCAAGTTATCAATAGTAGGCAGTACAGCCTTGATTCTTGCATCATCACGTACTTTTCCCTGATCCAGGGGGACATTAAAATCGGCCCTCAAAAAGACCTTTTGCCCGCTCACATCAATATCTTCTATACTGATCTTATGAATCAATGCGGCTCACCATCCGTTATTTTAAGTTTGGCGGCGTTTATAAGAGGGAGGAATGGACATCTCTTCCCGGTACTTGGCAACAGTCCTTCTGGAAATATTGATCCCTTTTTCCTGCAAAAGATCTGTTAGCTGTTGATCACTGAACGGTTTATTCTGATCCTCTGCTTTAATAATTTCACAAATATAGGTTTTGATACTGGGTGAAGAGTGGTCGGAACCACCGGTTCCGCTTAATCCACTGGAAAAGAAAAACTTAAAGGGGAAAAGCCCGCGTGGGGTTTGAATGTACTTATTGGCTGCAGCCCTGCTTACCGTGGATTCGTGAACACCGACTTCAATAGCAACCTCTTTCAGAGTCAGTGGTTTTAGTTTTTTAATTCCATATTCTAAAAAAGGTTTTTGAATATCAACGATCTTTTGCGATACGTTGTTAAGAGTTAATCTTCTTTGTTCAATACTGCGGATTAACCAGTATGCCTTCTCAATTTTATGTTTGACAAAAGTAAATAATTGTTCGTCAATTGCCCCACTTTTATACATTCTTTGATAGAAAGGGCTGATTGTTAACTGCGGTATACTGGTTTCGTTACCGATAACCACATATTTATCATCGACCTTTTCAACGATAACATCCGGTATAATAAAGCGGGTTTCTTCACCTTCCCCATAAATACTGCCGGGCTTCGGATTGAGAGTGCGAATGAAGTTTACTGCTTCTTCCACTGCCTGTTCATCATAACCAAGACATGAAGCGATATAGCGGTACCTGCAGTCTGCTGCTGCAGGAAGATAATTGTTAACAATTTTCACAGCCAGTTCAGGAGGTTTATCCATTTTTTGTAATTGTAATAAAAGGCACTCCTGGAGATTCCGGCAGCCTATACCGGTTGGTTCCAACTTCTGCACAACACGTAAAGCATTCTCCAGTTCTTTAATACTGACTTCCAGAGCCGAAGCTAATTCTTCCAGTTCACACTGCAGGTAGCCATTACGATCAAGATTGCCGGCCAGATAAGCGGCAATACTATATTGCCGGTCGGTAAGTGAAGCCATTCGAAGCTGGCTGAGTAAATCTTCAAGCATTGTTCCGGTAACTCCGGGACAGTCCTCAATTGAAGGTTGATTGTCTGAATCTATTTTTACCCTGCCGGAGCGATCAGCTGCAGAATCAAGACCCATGTCCCTGAAATATTCATCCCAGGGGAAATCATTACCATAGAGCTGTTCTTCACTTTCCGGGTTTTCCTGATCCGTTTCTGCATCTTCAGTTTTCTCTGCTTCCCTGTTTTCAATAACCTCCAAAACAGGGTTATTGACCAGTTCTTCCTGGATATGATCCTGCAGTTCCAGGGCAGAGTACTGCAAAAGAGTTATAGCCAGTCTTAACTCCGGTGTGATAATCAGTTTTTGGGTCTGTTCTAACTTAAGGTTATATTCCAGCTTCACGGCTATCTCTCCTGTCATTCCTGAAAGCTGCTGTAGAAGTGGCAATACAATATATTTTTGCCTTTTATCGCAATTATTTCGACACGCTGCCGGCAATTCCTGCCCTGCTAAGGGCAGAGCGGCTTGATATCTGCATGATCAACCGAAACACCCGACCTGTCAAACATTTTTGCCAATCGACGAAAACGGTGGTTCATACCCGATTTACTTACAGGGGGATCAAGCATTTTCCCCAGTTCTTTTAATGATGCATCCGGGTATCTTCTCCTGGTTAAAGCTGCTTCACGTAATGAAGATGGTAAATTGTCCAATCCAATTAATTGATCAGCCCGATCGATAAGATCCAACTGCTGTTGGGCAGAGGCCACAACTTTTTCCAGGTTGGCAGTTTCACAGTTAACTACCCGGTTGACCTGATTACGCATACTTCTAACCACCCGCATGCTTTCGATCTGAAGCAAAGCACCTCCGGCCCCGATGATGCGAAGATAGTCGGCTATTGCTTCTGCACTTTTAAAATATAAAAATACATGACCCTGTCGTTTTCTTATAAGGGGATAAAGGTTAAAATAACCAAGCATCTTTTGATAAGCCCGGGCATCTTCAATACTGCCACAATTGATCTCCAGGTGATAGCCGGAACGCCTGGAGACGCTTATACTGCCACCGGCCAAAAAAAACCCTCTGATAAACGCTTTACGGCAGCAAATCCTTTTCGGCATAACAGTATTAGGGCGTGAAAAGCTGAGCTGCTGCCCGACCTCTTTTAAATTAAGATAAACTAGTAAAGCATCAATCTGATCTCGACCCTGCACCTGAACCAGGAACCGACTCTTATGCAGCCGTTTTTCCTGCTGCCTGATTATGAAGGGTGTATTAACTTCTGCCTGCCTCAAGAGATTGAACAAACGCCGGGCAACAGCACTGTCATCAACAGATATAATTAAAANATGCATATTGTGGCGAATTGTATAATAACCATTCTTTAGTATAAGCGCTTTTAATTCCCANGAGCTGCAGCAGGTTAAAGATTCCTCCAGCCTGACCAATTCTTGTTTTACCTGTCTGGTTAAAGACAACTTTTTTTAAACCCCCGGTTACTTTTTATAGATATCCCTGTGCTCAACTACCAGGTTAAACCGTGAACCTAATGAATGCCCGAGTGCTTCTGCGATAGCGACTGAACGGTGTTTGCCGCCTGTGCAGCCAATAGTTATGACTAAACTAACTTTCCCTTCTTTAACATATAATGGTATGGAAAATTCGAGCATATCCAGCAGCTTTTTAAAGTACTCCTTTGTTTCCATCCACCGCCAGAGATAGTTTTTGACCTGCTCATCATCACCGGTCAATGGTTCTAAATGCTCTACATAATGCGGGTTGGGTAAAAAACGAACATCAAAAACCAGGTCTGCATCCGGTGGCAAACCATATTTGAACCCGAATGAAATAATCCTGATCTGCATATTTTTATCCCGCTGTTCAGGTTCATAGAATTCTACTATTTTAGCCTTAAGTTCCCATGGCTTCAGATGAGATGTATCAATTTCTTTATGGGCCTTACCTCTTAACTCACTGAGTGCTTCTCGCTCTTTTTGAATCGCTTCGGGCAAGCTGAGATCGCCGAGAGGATGACGCCGCCGGGTTTCTTTAAAACGTCTGATCAATACATTTTCATCAGCTACCAGGAAAAGGATCTCATAATCTAAACCTCTTTCATCCATTTCCAGCAAGGCTTCAAAAAGGTCTTCGAAAAAAGCTGCGCCACGCATATCAGAAACCAGGGCGACTTTTTTGTTTTCAGATTGCGCAAACAGATCGGCAAATTTAGAAATTAAAGCCGGGGGCATATTATCCACACAGTAATAGCCAAGGTCTTCAAAACAATTTAAGGCATGACTTTTACCAGCTCCAGAAAGACCAGTAATTATAATAATCCGCATGGATTCATCATTACTGATTTTTATCTACCTCCCGCCCGTGCTGAATAGCTAATACTTGCTGTCATGATCATGATTCAGGACATATTTTTCAATGACTTCAGCTACTCCATCCTCATTGTGCGATGATGAAACCAGCCTGGCTGCCTTAAGCACTTCCGGATGCGCATTTGCCACGGCAACTCCCAGTCCGGCATAGCTGATCATATCAAGGTCATTATAGCCATCGCCGAAAGCAATAACTTCCTCTGCCTTAATGCCTGATCTTCCGGCCAACCAGCGCAAAGCCTGACCTTTTGTCGCTTTTTTATCGGTGATCTCCAGAAAATAAGGCCGGGACTGCAGTATGGATAGTTTTTCACCGAAAAGAGCTTTTAAATCAGGCTCGATTTTATCGATATGGCCATCCCAGGAAATAATACTCATTTTTGTGGGGTTAGCTTTTTTTTGCTTCAAAAAGTTACTCAAATCTCCAACCGGCTGCAGTTCTATATTGGTCAGTGATTGATAATAGCGGGTGTGTTCGTTTTCTTCCCTGACAAAGAGATTATCACCAATGAACAAGCTTACATGACAGCCCATTTTGTGGGTTGTCTCGATCAGGTCGACTGCAACTTTGTTATCCATCGGCCGATGATAAACAGTTTTTCTACTTTTTGCAGTTTTAATCAAGGCGCCGTGATAGTTAATTATTGGCCAATCATGGTCAAGCTCCAGATCGTTCATGTATGCAACACTGGTTTTAAACATGCGCCCGGTAGCAATAGTAAACTTTAAACCACGATAAACAGCGTTTTGAATGGCCTTTTTATTGCGGGCAGATATTTTCGAGTCTTTATCAAGCAATGTATAGTCCAAATCCGCGGCAATCAAACGAAAGCGCATTTATAAAACACCTCAGGGATAGTATAACATAACCGGAAGATACTTTTTAGCTGCTGACCCGAACTACACTTCTTTATGCAGACTGTGATATATTATGCCGGCAAGAGAGCTGCTTATACCGGGAACTTCTGCAAGCTGATCAACTTTTGCATTCATGACTTTTCCGGTACTGCCAAAATAATTTAAAAGGGCTTTTCGCCTTTTCGGTCCGACACCCGGAATCTCTTCAAGCCTGGAATGAGTGCTGCTGTGGATCCGTCGTCGACGATGCCCGCTGAGGGCAAAGCGATGGACTTCATCACGAATACGCTGCAGCATTTTTAGCATAGCATTATCAGCTGCCAGCGGTACCGGCAGGGATGAACCTTCCAAAAATACCTGGTCAGGATTCTTGGCCAGGGCTACAATGTTGATATCCCTCATGCTTGTTTTGTCCAGTACAGCCCGGGCAGAACTAAGTTGGCCTTTCCCGCCGTCAATAATGATCAAGTCGGGATTCGGCCAACTTTCTTGACCAGCTCTTCTTTTCAATACTTCCTGCAAGGCAGCGTAATCGTCACCGGCAGAGGCTTTGCGGATATTAAAACGCCGGTAATCTTGTTTTGATGGTTCGCCGTAATAAAAAACAACCATGGCGCCAACCGGTTGATCACCATATAAGTGGGAAATATCAAATCCTTCAATGCGTTTTGGAGCTGTACCTAATCCGACCAGTTTTCCCAGATCTTCAAGGGGTTGTTCAATAGTTTTGCTTCTCTGCTGTTCTTCTTCTTCCAATCGCAGCTGGCTGTTACGCCGGGCCAGATCAACTAAATTTTTTAAGTAGCCGCGTCGGGGCACACGCAGGTTTACCCTGCGGCCGGCTTTTACTTTTAACCACTTTTTAAGCAGTTCTGCGTCAGCTGGATGATCTGAAGCAACAATTTCCGATGGAAAATTATCCGCCCGGTTATAATAATTTTTTATAAAAGAAGCTATAACCTCTTCGTTTTCAACATGTTCTGCTCCTGCCAGGAGAAAATGATCCTGGCTGAGCAATTTACCACCCCTGATTTTAAAAAGATGAACAGCTGAACGATTTTTATGGCGACCAAGGGCCAGAATGTCCCTTTCTGCATTATTTTCATTTAAGATCATATTCTGCCGCTGGCCGGCAACCCGCTGCAAAGAGTGCAGGGGGGGGGGGGCTTCTTCCATCTTATTTCTCAACTTGTTTTCCAGCTCACTATAACGTCCCTGCAAAAATAAGATCACCTGTCTGACCATTTTGCCATATTCAGCAGAAGAAACCTTTTTTTCACCCCGGCAGGGTGCCAGGCAGCGATTCATCTGGTAGTTCAAGCAGGGACGACTGGTGGACGGGCTGCCGTCAAGAAACTGGCGGCAGCGGCGCAGGGGAAAAATAGAGCTAATAAAGCGCATAGTTTCCCGTACAGCTCCCACATCGGTGAATGGACCAAAATATTTTTCTTCTTTTCCGGGTGCAGGTTGATAACGACCCCGCCGCCCTTCTCGCTGCGACAGACGGAGCAGTTCCATACGCGGATAAAACTCAGGGGTAATCATCAGGTAGGGATAATCTTTATCATCTTTAAGGTTAACATTAAAACGGGGACGATATTCCTTGATCAGGTTACATTCAAGAATGAGAGCTTCCACTTCTGTATCGGTAACCACAAAATCAATATCAGCCAGTTTTTCCTGCAATGAACGAAGGCGCGGCGATGACAGGTTATTTTGGGAAAAATAAGATCCCAGCCTGTGGCGCAAAGAACTTGCTTTGCCAACATAGATAACCCGGTCATTATGATCTTTTAAAAGATAAACTCCCGGCATTGCAGGGATATTGCGTAATTTTTTTTTCAGTTGATCTTGCATTAATAATCTTCTTCCTGTTCCATTCTTTTTTTGCCCAAACTAGTCATCTGAAGAATAAAACAAAGAAATAAACATCATAAAGTAAGTGCAGTGGCTTTAATTCTACTTTGCAGATGTTTTATACAAATATGCTTGTTAAGTTTTAACCGTGGACACTTCTTCCGGCAGAATTCCGGCCAGCCATTGGCCGGTATATGATTTTTTGCAGGAGGCAACCTGTTCGGGCGAACCGGTAACAACAACCTGGCCTCCTTCATCCCCGCCTTCAGGGCCGAGATCGATTATATAATCTGCTCGTTTAAGTACCTCAAGGTTATGCTCGATAACCACCACGGTATTGCCATTTTCAACCAGGCGATCAAGTATGTGCAGTAATTTGCTTATATCATCAAGATGCAGGCCGGTGGTAGGCTCATCCAGGATATAAAGGCTGCGGCCGTTACTTCGCCTTGACAGCTCTGTGGCCAGCTTTACCCGCTGGGCTTCACCACCGGAAAGGGTAGTTGCCGGCTGTCCAAGTCTTATATAGCCAAGCCCAACATCGTAAAGCAGCTGTAGTTTACGCTGTACTTTTGGAATAGCCGAAAAAAAGTTTAATGCTTCTTCTACATTCATATTCAGGATATCAGCTATACTTTTTTCTTTGTAGCGCACTTCCAACGTTTCCCGGTTATAGCGTTTGCTGCGACAAACTTCGCAGGGAACATAAACATCGGGCAAAAAGTGCATTTCAATCCTCAAAATACCGTCACCCCGACAGGCTTCACAGCGCCCGCCTTTTACATTAAAGCTGAAGCGGCCCGGTTTATAACCCCGGCGTCTTGATTCTGCAGTTTTTGCAAACAACTCTCGAATACCATCGAATAAACCGGTATAGGTAGCCGGATTAGATCTTGGTGTCCGCCCAATTGGAGACTGATCGATAACAATTACCTTGTCAAGATGTTCCACACCTTCCAACCTTTTATGTTTTCCGGCTTGTTCTCTTGAACGATGAAGTTTACGGGCCAGGGCGCGGGCTAAAATCTCGTTAATGAGGGTGCTTTTCCCCGAACCGGATACTCCGGCAACACAAACAAACAGGCTTAGCGGAACTCCTACATCAATATTTTTCAAATTGTGTTCACCGGCCCCGCGAATCCACAACCACCTTTCATTTGCAGAACGCCTCTGCTCCGGGACAGTCACGGAACGACGACCGGCCAGATAGTCTCCCGTAATCGATTCAGGAGTACTGGTTATTTCATCCACGGTCCCCTGGGCCACAATTCTGCCGCCGGCAGCTCCGGCCCCCGGACCGATATCAACCAGATGATCGGCACTGCGGATAGTTTCCTCATCGTGTTCGACCACTAGAACTGTATTCCCCAGATCGCGCAGAGCTTTCAGGGTAGTAATCAAACGGGCATTATCTCTCTGGTGTAAACCAATGGAAGGTTCATCCAGAATATAAATTACTCCGGTCAGGCCTGAACCGATCTGGGTGGCCAGCCTGATCCGCTGCGCTTCACCACCTGAAAGGGTTGAGGCCGAGCGATCAAGGTTCAGGTANTGCAGGCCAACATTANGTAAAAAATGCAAACGCTCGCCAATTTCTTTTAACACCTGACGGGCTATTTGTTCTTCACGGGCATTAAGCTCTAGGTTTTCAAAAAAGCCGATAGCCTGTTCAACGGTTAGGGCCGAGATCTCTGCTATATTGCAGCCACCCAGCAGGACAGCAAGGCTGGAAGGCTTTAATCGTTTTCCTTCACAGGCAGGACAGGGTTTAACCTGCATAAAGCGTTCCATATCTGCCCGCATTTCTTCAGAAGTAGTAGAAGCATAACGCCTTTCTAATAATTTAAGCACCCCGGGGAAAACTTTTTTATAGTGACGCACCTTTCTAAACATGTTTACATAACGGAAATTGACTTTCCCCGGTGCACCATTAAGAATCTTTTGCTGTCTGTCCGGCGAAAGATCCTGAAAAGGTGAGTCCAAATCTATGTCCCATGCTTTAGCTGCCGCTTCAAGGAATTGTTGATAATAGTTTTGCCCTGACCAGGGATGAACAGCTCCTTCACGCAGCGACAGTTCGGGGTAGGGAATGACCAGGTCTGCTGAAAATTCAGCCTTGCTGCCCAGTCCGCTGCATTCAGGACAGGCCCCGTAAGGACTGTTAAATGAAAATATTCGCGGGCTGATTTCTTCAAAGCTGAAACCACATTCAGCACAGGCAAAATTCTCGCTGAACAACTGCTCACCGCCGTCAACTTCCTGGACCAGCACCAGTCCTTCACTGAGCTTAAGAGCATTTTCCAACGAATCGGCAAGCCGGGCCTGTATTCCTTCCCGGATAATCAGTCGATCAACAACAACTTCAATGGAATGTTTTTTTTGTTTATCCAGCTTTATTTCTTCTTCCAGCTCACGAACTTCTCCATCTACCCTGACCCGGACATAGCCCTTGCGAGTCATTTCTTCAAAAAGTCGAAAGTATTCTCCTTTTCGACCCCGAACCAGCGGGGCAAGAACCTGGATACGTGTCCCTTCCGGCATACTGACGACTTGATCGACAATCTGCTGCACCGTCTGCTGGCTGATCGGCTTTTTACAGGTGGGGCAATGTGGATTCCCGGTCCGGGCAAATAGCAGACGAATATAATCGTATACTTCAGTAACAGTGCCCACCGTGGAGCGTGGATTACGGGATGCTGTTTTTTGATCGATAGAAATAGCCGGTGAAAGACCATCAATCTGGTCTAAATCCGGCTTTTCCATTTGCCCAAGGAACTGGCGGGCATAAGCAGATAAAGATTCAACATAGCGCCGCTGCCCCTCAGCATAAATTGTATCAAAAGCCAGTGATGATTTACCCGAACCACTCAGGCCGGTAAATACTATAAACTGGTTGCGTGGCAGGGTCAGGTTTATATTTTTCAGGTTGTGTTCCCGCGCTCCGCGGATAACGATTTCTCCTACTGACAAATCGGTCACCTCTTCAAAAGTTATAGAATGCAGGGCAGTAGTATACCCGGCTGTTTTGCTCTCATAGCCTCAGGCCAGTTTTGGCCTGTTTTTAACGGTCATCAGAACCGTTCATCTTTCTGGCTAACTTTGTTTTTCCAGCTCAAAGATCATATCACGCAGTTCTGCAGCTCTTTCAAAGGCCAGCTCTTTGGAGGCCCGGTTCATTTCTCTGCGCAGTTCTTTAATCATTTTTTGACGTTTACCGGCTTCCACATTTTTAAGATCGGCGGCCTGGTAACGCTCAGTTTCATCTAAAACCACAGTTGCTTCAATTACTGCTCGGACCGGCTTCACTATGGTCCGGGGCACTATATTGTACCGCCGGTTGTAATCCAGCTGTTTCTGGCGTCGCCTTTCTGTTTCACTTATAGCCCGGTGCATCGAAGGAGTAACATCTTCTGCATACATAATAACCCGGCCCTCAATATTACGGGCAGTACGCCCGATAGTCTGGATCAGGGAGCGATCTGAACGCAGGAATCCTTCTTTATCAGCATCTAGAATTGCAACCAGGGTAACCTCGGGAAGGTCAAGACCTTCACGCAGTAGATTAATCCCGATCAGAACATCAAATTCACCAAGCCGTAAACCCCTGATAATTGACATTCTTTCCAGGGCATCGATTTCAGAATGCATGTAGCGCACCTTAACTCCCATATTCTGGTAGTGCTCTGTAAGGTCCTCAGCCATTCTCTTGGTCATTGTAGTAACCAGGACTCTTTGGCCGGCTTCAGCCCTGGACCTTATTTCTCCGTAGAGATCGTCTACCTGACCTGCTGCCGACCTAACTTCAACAACGGGATCGGCCAGGCCGGTCGGTCGGATAATCTGTTCTACTACCGCATCACTGTGCTCAATCTCCCATGCCCCCGGAGTTGCAGAAACAAAGATGGCCTGGTTTACAAGTGATTCAAATTCAGCAAACTGCAGGGGACGATTATCAAGAGCTGAAGGCAGCCTGAAACCATGTTCAACAAGGGTGCTTTTACGAGAAAAGTCACCCCGGTACATTCCGTTGATCTGGGGAATGGTTATATGTGATTCGTCAATTACAACCAGCATTTCCGGTGGGAAATAGTCCATCAGGGTAGAAGGACGGCTTCCGGCTGGACGACCATCAAGATGCCGGGAATAATTTTCAATGCCACTGCAAAAACCAATTTCCTGCAGCATCTCCAGATCGAAAAGTGTCCGCTGCTCCAGGCGTTGAGCTTCAAGCAGCATATTTTTGCTTTTATAATAAGCTAGCCTTTCCTGCAGTTCCGCCTCTATATCAGCCACGGCCCGCTGAAGCTGGTCTGGAGCAGTAACATAGTGAGTGGCTGGAAAAATCGCTGCATGAGAACGCTCACCAATAACCCTGCCGCTTACAAGGTCAATTTCTCTCAGCCTCTCTATTTCATCGCCAAATAGTTCTACCCTCAGGGCTGCTTCAGAATATGAAGCAGGTATAATTTCAATAACATCGCCTCTTACCCGGAAAGTACCACGGTGAAAATCTATTTCATTGCGTTGATAATGAATATCAACCAGTCGGCTGATTATATCATCCCGATTTAACCTTGCCCCCTGCCGCAATGAAAGGACTTGGTCCATATATTCATGCGGCGATCCCAAACCATAAATACAAGAAACAGATGCCACAATAATTACATCAGAACGTTCCAGGAGGGCGCTGGTAGCCGAGTGACGCAGCTTATCAATTTCATCATTAATGGATGAATCTTTCTCGATAAAAGTATCACTCTGGGGAATATATGCTTCCGGCTGATAATAATCATAGTAGCTTATGAAGTATTCAACCGCATTTTCTGGAAAAAGTTCTTTAAATTCGCTGCAAAGCTGTGCAGCCAGTATTTTATTTGGAGCCATTACCAGGGTGGGTCGCTGAACTCTTTCAATTACGTTGGCAATGGTAAAAGTTTTTCCTGATCCCGTTACCCCTAAAAGAGTTTGGTAGGAAGAATCCCGGTTTAAACCATGCACCAGGGTTTCTATGGCCCCCGGTTGATCTCCAGTAGGTATGTAATCGGCTCTTATTTTGAAGCCACTGCTGCCGGCCATATCAACACCTCCCGTTCAGCGGCTTTTATGTCAACAATCAATACTAATTATAACACAGTTAGAAGCCTGGTCCTGTTTCCATTACAGTAATAATCGTACCGATTGCAACAAATAAAACGGCAGTGCCAATTTTAAGCAAGCGGAAAATAAACGACAAATAATCCGACTACCAGGGCTAACTGCCATCAGGTGGTTCAAAACATGGCCGCCATAGATCCGGTAAAAACAGCGAGAGGATATCCAAAACTGGCTACCAAAAAAACACTGCCAGCTGAGACTTATCACCTGTTATGTTTTCCCGGAACATTTTTTTATCTTCTGACAGGACTTTTTAACTTACGCCAAAGACTTTTTATTTTACCAAGGGGATCAGGTTTTCGAATTTCCAGATATACCGGGGAATCCAAAGGTGGAACTGTTATCAGTCCTAAATCGGCGCTCCGGTGCAGCATTGAATATACTGAGTGGGAGGATCTATAACTGTCTTGAAAAGAATTTTTAATGCCTGATTCTTTACCTGTCTTTTTTTTCAGAATTGCAGAAAACGGCTTGCCGGCACGGGTTCCTTTCAGTAGAACCATAAAATAGCTGGCTTCAATCTTTTCAAAGAAACTTAAGCTATTAGATACCGGCTCACCGTTAACTTCAAGAATTATGTCATCTTGAAGTAAACCGGCTTCATGAGCAGCAGTATCCGGTAAAACTGTCATTAAAGATACTCCTTTATTTCCCTGCCGATATAGTGGATGTTGATTTTCTTCTTTCTTTTTTCCATACAAAATTAACAGTTCATGGCCCAGTGGAGCAAAAACCACCGCAGGCAGGACAAACACTGGAAAATACTCCGATACAACCGCAAATAAAAGAAGCACCAGGCTGTAAAAAGCCAGGCATTTGGCTGAAAAAACGGTCCTTTCCCGCGGGGTCGAAGAAAGAACCATATCCCCATAACCGAGGCCGGCCGCTACAGGTACCATCATGTACTGCAAGCTTTCTCCCTGTCCGGGCTGCAGGGCCGGTTGCAGAATGGGCCACCATTCCGGCATCCCCACTCCAACAATTTCAGGTTGGGCTACTACTGTAACCAGAAGCGCCACAAGGGGCAGCGGCCAAAAGCGCTGTAAAGAAAAAGCACCGACAACTTCACCATCATTTTTCTTCAGGTATATAGGACTGCTTCCCCAATGACCGCCAACATAGATCAAAAGAGACTCGATCAAGTGAAGCAAGCCGATTAACACCAGTAAAGCAGGAATATGAATTCTAAGAAGTAATTCAAAAACAACAATTTCCTGCAAAGCCGGAAAGTAAGGAAGTAAAACATAACGAGTAAACAAAACGATAACTGCTACAATCCCACCGGCATAGGAAAAACATAAGTAGCGAGGATTTACCAGCAGTAACAGCAGGGCCACCGGCCAGATAAAATAAATGCCTATTTGCTTCCAGGGATAACCCCATGGTTATCAAAACAGTACTGGCCATGAAGCCGCCCATGATTCCCAGGGCCACCGACGTAACCATTTGTTTACCAACCCGATTGATACTGCGGCCAAAAAGTTTTTTTTCAATTGAAGCCTGGCGCCTGTATTGAAGGTAAACCAAAAATAGTACTATCCAAAATATGGGCATGATCACAGCGAGCAGGAATGTATTCACAAATATCTGGCCTATTTCAAGGAAAAGCTGCATTGATTAATCATTTCCTCCAACTTCGTTCCGCAGATCACTATTGCCGAGCAAATCAAGGGCATAATTGAGCTGCTTATCCTGCTCACGTGCGGTGATGTCCAGCGCTTCACGCATTTTAACCCAGGTTAAGTCATCAAACTTGCCACTGGGATATATCCCCACATCCTGTTGAAAACCTGCAATGGCTTTCAGGGTTATATCATCAAAATAACCGGTGCTCTGTTCCATGTACCCCAGCTGTTTAAGTATTTCCTGCAACATCTCAACTTCAGCCCCAAAATCACCTAATTCCAGGGGTCCCGGGTGAAAATAACGGTAATAATGCAATATTTTCGGCATATCAACTTCAAAATCAGGCTCAATGCCGTACTTGCCAATATTCTGGCCGGAAGGCGTAAAATATATACTTCCTGTCAGTAATATTGCGCTGCCATCGGCAAGGCTTACAGGCTGCTGAACTGTAGCTTTACCAAAAGTATTTTGACCAACCAGGAAAGCCACTTCCCTGTCCTGTAAAGCACCGGCTAACAGTTCTGATGCACTTGCTGATTCCTCGTTAATCAAGACTAAGATTGGATAAGGTTTACTTCCTGCACTGGAATAATAAACCTCTATAACCTGGTCATCACGCCCGACTCGCCGGGCTATTTCCCCTTCGGGAACAAGCAGTTTGCCAATTTCTATGGCCTGATAAAAATCGCCGCCCGGGTTGTTGCGCAGGTCCAGGATCAGGCCTTTGTTTAGCCCTTTTTGTTCCATTTCCATTAGAGATTCTTTAAAATCATCGGCAGTATTACTCCTAAAACTATTAATCTTAATGTAACCAAGACCGTCTTTTAACATTTCACCGGTTACAGTTGTTACGCTAATTTCTTCCCGGGCAAGATTAAATTCTATCGGGTCTTCTGCCCCAGGTCGCTGGATCTTGATCATAACCGAGGTATCAGGTGGGCCCCGTAAAAGTTCAACAGCCCGATTCAACCCTTCACCGGTCAATTCTGTGCCATCAGCTTCCAGGATGCGATCTCCGGGGTTAAGGCCACTTCTTTCCGCCGGCGAATCAGAAAAAACCTCGAAAACAACAATGTCAGGGTCTGCTTCGATTACTCGAATCCCAATTCCTCCATATGTGCCCCTGGTCTCAAGTAAAAATTCTTCTACTTCCAGTGGATCATAAAAGCGGACCTGGGGATCATCTATGCTATCGATCATCCCCCGAATTGCTCCCTCTACTAGTTCTTCAATATCAACGGGGTAAAAATAATAATTGTCAATTGCATCAAGGGCTTCAAAGATCATTGCAGCTTCTGCCTCAAACCTATGCACACGCGGCTCATATCTTATGATAGTTTTCGGTTCTTCTCCAGTAGAACCATCTAAGTCAGACCCCGCGGAAAACAGTAAATAATTAGCTAAATTTGTGGCAACAATAACTATTAAAAAAACAGCAAGCCATTTTAAAAGCATTGTTTTCCCAGCCCGTTCCATCAATTTCAACTCCTATCAACCGCAAGCACATAATTATTCAAGATAATCTTGACCAAAGACCCGATAATTATAATAACATAAAAGTTTGTTTATGTATTCCCCGGACTTGAACTTATCCACTTCCCGGGTAAAATAAAAAATCCAGCCATCCCGGCTCGCTTGATTACGGTGATGGCTGGATTATTTATGCCTGCTATCATATGCCTGCTATCAGGTGAATGATTAAAAATAATCCAGTGGATCATAACGGTGATCAGGTGACCCACTGGGATAGTTTCGGACAGGCGGCTTTTCGTACTCTCTAACTTCAAAATGTAAGTGAACCCCGGTACTGTAACCGGTCGTGCCGGCTCTTGCGATCCGTTGTCCACGGCTTACGACTTCACCTTTGCTTACCAGGAGACTGCTCATATGGGCATAGAGGGTAACCGTACCAGCGCCATGGTCAATCATAATACAATTGCCATACCCCCCGTTCCAACCGGAATATATGACTTTGCCTAGTTCAGCTGCTAAAATATAATTCGCTGCCCCGCGGCGGGGAGCAATATCAAGACCACCATGCCAGGCTCGTCTCCCACTAAAGGGATCATTTCGCCAACCATACCTTGAAGTAATCGTGGCTGGTGGCTCTATAGGCCAGTGCAGCTTGCCTTCAATACCGGAAAACTGACTTTTTGCTTCTGCAATCAGCCTGCGTATTTCCGCATCGAGCCTTTCGGCTTCTTTCTCCAGGTTATCTATTGCTGCAAGGTTTCGGGTTATCTCTGACTGTAATTCACTGAGAAGAAACTCCCTTTCTTCTGCAACACTTCTTACTTCTTCTTCATTGGCAACCAGCTGGCGATGCATATCCTCCAGATCGGCTTTTTTTTGCTCTAATTGATCCTTCAAGGCCTGGATGCTATCTCTTTCAGCTTGTATTTCTTCAACAAGGCTTATATCATTTGAAGCAATGATACTTAGATTGTGCAAGCGGGTTAAAAAGTCGGAAAAACTGTTCGACTCGAATAGGACATCGAAGTATGAAATAACACCATGCTGCTGTATTACCCTCAACCGGAGATTTAACAAATCTTCCCGATAACTAAGCTTTTCTTCAGCTTCGGCCAGTTCATCTTCAGTATGACTGATATCGTTCTTTACAGCAGAAATATCCTGCTCCAGCTTTTCCTGCTCCAGCCGCAGCTCCTCTAATCGGCTTTCAAGATATTCCAAATCTACTTTTAGAGCTGCTTCACGATTCAGGCGTCGCTCAAGATCACTTTGCTCATCACTCCGCCGTCTTTCCACTTCCTCCAGCTCTACCTTTTTGGCATCAATTTCATCATTTGTAACAGCATAGCCGGGTATAAAGAAAGCGGCAGTAAGAATTAATGAAAACAAGAAAGTGGCTATCCAGTATTTTTTCCCAGCCATCATAATTCCTTTCCTCCCTGAGTATCAAAAAATTTATATCTCTATACTCGTAAAAACCGTCCCATTGAAAATGTACTGCCCAGCATGCCCAGCCCGGTACCCAGTGGAACAAGATACTTTGCCAGTTCAATCATAACCATTTCTAAAGGCAGCGGGCTGATAAACATCAGATCATTAGCTGCAACCCAGTCTAAAGACGTTTGATAAATATAATAAAGAAAGACCATGGGTAAAACTGCCCCGATAAAACCCATCAACATCCCTTCTAAAAGAAACGGCCAGCGAATGAACCAGTTGGTAGCACCAACATATTTCATGATCGCTATCTCTCGTTTACGCATCATGACAGTCAGCTTAATTGTGTGTGAAATCAGAAATACCGCCGTTACCGCAAGACCGATCATAAGGGCAATTCCGATCATTTGAATTACACCGGTTACGGCAAAAAGATTTTCAACATAACCCCGGCCGTAAAATACATTTGATACCCCGGGGTAGGTTTCAAATTCATCGGCCAGCATTACAATTGATTCGGGCTCTACTGTTTTAATTTCATATGAAGCAAGCAATGGGTTTTCCAAAGATGTATCGTAGCCCTCAAGCATGCCACCCAGCTGCTGCCGCAGGCGACCCATATGCTCTTCACTGGATACATAAACAACTTCTTCTATTTCGGGATGACCGGTCAGTTTTTCTTCTAATTTGCTTATAGTTGATTGATCAGCCTCCTCATCGATATATACTACAATTTCCACCTGTTCTTTTACTAACTCGGTGACGTGGCTGAGATTCATGTTAACCACCATAAATACTCCCAGCATTAATATGGTTACCGCTACTACTCCTGTAGAGGTGATACACATCCACCGGTTACGATACAGACCCTTAAATGTTTCACCTATGATATAGATGAAACTGCTAATGAACATTGGAATAAATCCCCTTTTGTTCATCGCCGACTAATTTCCCGTTTTCAAAATATATAACTCGCTTTTTAAAGCGATCGACAATATCACGGTTGTGGGTAGCTACCAAAACTGTAGTTCCGCGCAAATTTATATTGCGCAATAAATTCATAATATCGAGTGCTGTTCCCGGATCCAGATTGCCAGTCGGTTCATCAGCAATGATCATCGCCGGCCGATTGGCAATAGCCCTTGCCAATCCAACCCGCTGCTGTTCTCCTCCGGAAAGGTCTTTTATTCTCACTTTTGCCTTGTTCCCAAGCCCTACCAGTTTTAAAAGGTGAGGCACCCTGCGCCGAATCTCCTTGCGTGAGGAACCGATTACAATCATTGCAAAGGCAACATTATCATAAACTGATCTTTCTTCCATCAACCTGAAATCCTGAAAAACCATACCGATATTTCGCCGGAGATAAGGAAGGCGGTGCCGGGGCAAACGCGATACATCACGGTTAAAAACTTTCAACCCGCCACTGGAAGGTATTATTTCCCGAATGATTAGTTTGAGCAGGGTTGACTTACCTGCACCGCTTGAACCGACAAAAAACACGAATTCACCGCGATCGATAGTAAAACTGACATTTTCAAGNGCAAATTGTTCACCCCTGGTATANCGCATGTACATATTTTTTGCATCGACCATGTTTGAATCCCTTTCAGGGCACACTTAACATAATANTATGCTGTAATTAATCGTTATCCGACAGTTATTTTTAGTATCCTGTACGATATAATAAACTATATTTACCTATTTTGCAAATTTTTAATTCAGGTTTATTATCGCAAATACTTTGTTTTGGTCCTGTTATTTCGATCTTATTGCTGCTGCATTTTTTTAAAACCCTCACCATGAACTTCAGTGGCGTTGCCAATAATAACGAAGGCAGCAGGATCAACTTCGTGAACAATCCATTTTAGCCTGGCCGTTTGCTGGCGGGTAAACACACAGAGCAATACCTCACGGCCTTCACCGGTATAGCCACCGTGTCCTTCGATCCTGGTTACTCCCCGGCCAAGTTCGTTAATTAATCTTTCATTTAATTTTGCTCCAAAGCGGGTTATAATAATCGCCTGTTTGGCAAGGCCAAGGCCTTCCTGAATGGCATCAATCACCTTGATACTGACAAAAAGAGCAAGGGCGGAATACATAGCAGGTTCGCCTCCGAAAACAAAAACAGCAAGGGCTAAAACAAGCAGGTCGCCCCAGAACATGGCCTGACCGGGACTAACTCCGTGCGTCTTAGCCAGGATCAACGACAGCAGACTGGTTCCCCCAATTGAACTGCGAAAACGAAAAACCAGGCCGACTCCAACACCCATGATTACTCCACCATATACAGAAGCCAGGAGAATATCATCAGTAGCCTGCGGCACAAATGAAGCGCTGATATCAACCATAAGCGCAAAAATAATAGTCCCCAGCAGGCTTTGAACCACTATGCGCGAGCCTAAAATTATGTAACCGGCAATAAAAAGGGGAACATTTAATAAAATAATTACCAGGCCAATCGGGGTTCCAATCAGATGGTATAAAAACACACTGAGACCACTTACTCCACCGGGAACTAGCATATTAGGCACCATAAACATATTCAAACCCACTGCTGAAATTGTAGTCCCGAGGATAATTCCAAGCATGTCAACTAAGTATATTTTCAGATCACTTAATCTAACCTGCGGCTTTTTAAATCTCATTTTATCTCCTGCTGTAAATGCGGTTTAATCATTGAATTCTACTTTTCGAGCGGAATCATGCCGCGTGCTTTCCAGCGTAAAAAGGCATCAATAAAGGGTTCTAGCATTCCATTCATGACTGCATCCACCTGGCCTACTTCCACTCCGGTCCGGTGATCTTTAACCAGGGTAAAGGGATGGAAGGTGTAAGTGCGGATTTGGCTGCCCCAGGCAATTTCCCGTTGTTGACCCCGTTCATTATTGATTTCTTCAGCCTGCTCTATGCGGGTTAATTCAGCAAGTTTGGCTTTTAGAACACGTAAAGCCTGCTCCCGATTACTATGCTGGGACCGGTCGTTCTGACAGGTAACGACAGTATTGGTGGGCAGATGGGTAATCCTCACTGCAGAATCGGTTTTATTAACATGCTGACCACCGGCTCCACTGGCCCGGAAAGTATCTATCTTTAAATCATCAGGGTTGACGACAAATTCTTCTTCTTCAACTTCGGGAATTACATCTACAGAAGCAAAAGAGGTGTGCCTGCGCCTGGAGGTATCATATGGAGAAATACGAATTAACCTGTGCACCCCTTTTTCAGCCTGCAGATACCCGTATGCTGCATGTCCGCGAACAATAATCGTTGCACTTTTTATCCCGGCTTCATCATCAGGCAACAGGTCCACCAGTTCAACCTGGTAGCCGTTCTGCTCACAATAGCGGTTATACATGCGCAGGAGCATTTCAGCCCAGTCCTGTGATTCAAGACCACCGGCCCCGGGATGAAGCGATATTATAGCGTCACAGAAATCATATTTCCCTCCGAGTAATGTTTCCAGTTCCATCTTGTCAAGCCGTTGTTTTATTTCTTCCAGGATCGGGCCTGCTTCAGTAAAAGCTTCTTGCTCATCAAGAGCATCTTCACCGGCCAGTTCNAGGTAAACTTCAGTATCTTCGATCATTTTNCCCAGTTCCTGCAGTGGACGAATTTGTTCCCGTAATTCACCCTGTTTCTTCAAGTATTCCTGGGCCCGGTTACTGTTTTCCCATAATCCCGGATCATTAGCTTTGGCTTCTGCTTTCTGCAGTTCAATCAATTTTGTATCATATTCAAAGAGAAACCCTCATTTCTTCGAATCGTTTCTTTTGAATGTTCAGTTCTTCCCGGTAATCTTTCAACAATTAAATCACCCGCTTTCAGGTTTAATATAATATATATGTTCACTTTGCTAAAAACCCTCAGGATTACAAGTTTAGTTATATCACAAACTTCTTGATTTGGGATTTGGAGCAATACACTAGCCTGGATAGATGCTGCTAACTATTTCCACAGCATTTCTTATATTTTTTACCGCTTCCGCACGGGCAGGGGGCATTGCGGCCTACTTTATCAACTGTAACCGGCTGCGGCTTTTGCTGTTGGCTTGATTCGATTTGGCCCTGAGGGCCTGCGGCAGAGGCTTTGCCTCCTCCAACAGCAGCAATACGCTGCCGCTGGCCGACTGCGTCACTGGCAACAGCTTCCCTGCGCGGAGCAGCGGATACCTGGACAAAGTAGACAGCACGTACTACATCAGTCTGGACCTGCTGGATTAAATCTTCAAACATGCCGGCACTCTGTAACCTGTATTCCACCAGGGGGTTTCTTTGGCCATAGGCCTGGGTTTGAATGTCACGACGTAATTCTTGCATTTCATTTAAAAAGCTCATCCAGTGCCGATCCACCGTGCGTAATAGAATCACCCGTTCAACTTCCCGCATTATTTCAGGTGTCAGTTCTTTTTCGCGGGTTTCATAGAAAGAATAAGCTTCTTTACTTAAAAGATCTTTAACCTCTGATGCTTCCCGATCAATAAGAGCGTCCAGGGTGATATTACCCCTGCGAACAAACAGGTTTTCTGCCCTTTCAAGCAGTGCCCGCGCTTCTTCATCATCCAGGAAACCTTTTTCGACCGTATATTCCTGGACCAAACGATCAATAATTTCATCAACCATTCCCAGTATTGGCTGCTTCATGTTTTCGCCTTCAAGCACACGGCGGCGCTGGCTGTAAATAACTTTGCGCTGTTCATTCATGACATCGTCATAATCAAGTAAATTACGCCGGATTTCAAAGTTACGGTTTTCAACCTTCTTCTGAGCATTCTCGATACCCCTGCTGATCAGGGAGTGATCAATAGGCACATCCTCATCGACACCAAAACGATCCATTAAGCTGGCAATATTTTCACCGCCAAAAAGACGCATCAGGTCGTCTTCAAGTGAAACAAAAAACTGTGAAGAGCCCGGATCACCCTGGCGTCCCGAACGTCCACGCAGCTGGTTGTCAATTCGGCGGCTCTCATGGCGTTCGGTGCCAAGGACATGCAGTCCTCCAACCGCCAATACTTCTTCCCGCTGTTTTTTTGTTTCTATATTTGCATCTTTCACCAGTGCTTCCTGGCGTTTTTCCCAGCGTTCCTTCGTTTCTTCATCAAGTTCAGGATAATCAGCCCCAAATTCATTAATGAGCTGTTCCTTGGCCATGTAGTCAGGATTGCCACCGAGAATGATATCGGTGCCTCTTCCTGCCATATTAGTCGAGATGGTTACGGCTGCTTTACGTCCGGCCTGGGCAATAACATATGCTTCACGGGTGTGGTTAATGGCATTGAGTACCTCGTGAGACACACCCTGTTTTTTGAGCATCTTACTCAGCATTTCTGATTTTTCAACTGAGATAGTACCCACTAAAACAGGTTGGCCTCGATGCTGACATTCCTTGATCGCCTCTACTGCTGCTTTAAACTTGGCCTGTTCTGTCTTATAGATTAAGTCCGGCAATTCTTGGCGAATCAAGGGCTTGTTAGTCGGAATAGCCACAACATCCATTCCATATATACTGCGAAATTCGTCTTCTTCAGTTAAAGCGGTCCCGGTCATTCCGGAAATTTTANCGTACAATCGAAAATAATTCTGGAAGGTAATAGAAGCAATCGTGCGGGAAGCAGCCTGTACCTCCACTCCCTCCTTGGCTTCAATGGCCTGGTGCAGCCCGTCAGAATAACGACGTCCTGTCATCAATCGACCGGTAAATTCATCAATAATAGTAACCTTNCCGTCCTGCACCACGTANTCGACATCTCTTTCAAACAGGGAATAAGCCTTAATTAACTGGTCAAAATAATGTCGATGCTGACCGGCAGTTTCTACATCTTCTAAATCCCCGGACTCTTCTCCCTCAGGTTGATCATCGTCATCTAAAAAATCATCATCTACTTCTTCACCGGGCTTGACTTTGCCAAGGCGCAGTATCTTGGTCAGCTCCGGGTTAACCCTCTCCAGCTCGCGGTATCCTTTATCCTTGATATCAGCCAGGCGTGAGGTTTCCTCAATAACATAATAAATCTCTTCATCGAGGTGATTAAGTCGTTTTTCAGTCATTAAACGATGCTTGGTGCGTTCCACCAATTTTTCGATACCCGGCTCTTTGAGCATTTTCATCAGCTTTTTATTTTTCGGTGATCCACGACGGGCCAGTAACAGTTTTTCACCTGCTTCTTCTTCATTCCCGGCATCCAGATCCTCACGGGCACTATTTAAAAGATCGTTTATCATTCGGCCCTGTTTACGAATTAGATGCTCCACTTCATTTTTCCATCGGCCATAATCTTCGTCTGTTTCAACCCGTCCGCTAATAATCAACGGGGTACGCGCTTCATCGATCAGGATACTGTCTACCTCATCGATAATTACATAATGGTGATCCCGTTGGACCATCTGATCTTTGTAAATAACCATGTTGTCACGCAGGTAATCAAAACCCAGCTCATTATTGGTGGCATAAACAACATCTGCCTGGTACTCCTGGCGGCGAAGGTTTTGTTCAGTTCCATGGACAATCAAGCCTACAGAAAGGCCAAGCAATTCATAAACAGGACCCATCCAGTTCCGGTCACGCCAGGCCAGGTAATCATTAACCGTAACAATATGCACTCCCTTCCCGGACAATGCATTCAGGTAAGCCGGCAAGATGGCTACCAGGGTTTTACCTTCACCTGTCTTCATCTCGGCAATCCGGCCCTGGTGAAGAACAACAGCACCCAAAATCTGCACATCAAAAGGACGCATTCCTGTTTTACGCTGTGCCGCTTCCCGAGCCAGGGCAAAAGCTTCCGGGAGAAGATCGTTTACATCCTCGCCCTGCTCCAGGCGTTCTTTAAAAAGTTTAGTCTGCCTGGGAAACTCATGATCATCCAGGGAAGAAGCCCACTGCTCTAAAGCATTAACCTGGTCAACATATTTTTGCAGTTGACGGATCTCTTTTTCATTTGGGTCGCCAAATATCTTTTGGAACAATGCAGCCATTAAAAAACTCCTTTCAAGCTACTGCAACCAGGAGAATAAATAAGGATTCATAAGTCAGGCCGAATCCTGACTGCTGAATCCTGACTTGTTTTTAGCTATTACAATTTTACCACATAGTTTAACGGTCAAACAAGTTCTTACAGCTAGCTGGTATTGGGATCTAGTTCATCGCATAGAGCCCACAAACTGCCGGAAACTAAAGAATGTCCCCCGAGGACAACCGGGATCGGGCACTCTACCGCCAACCTGGTAAAGCTTTTTAACCAGGGGTCATCTATTTCCGGCCATAAACCAAGATCAGATAAAAACCTTTGCCGATCGGAATAATCGTTTTGATAGTGATACATCAAAACCCGACTGTCAATAAATGCACAGCTGGCAACCCTGGACAGGTAGTTAAAAAAGAGCTCCAGACCGGCATGATCGATCAGCAGCCCAAGCAGAGAAATAACCT